>QFCS01004835.1_pt1 | contig 85738 bp, 86 predicted proteins | sample 3576561 | NCBI WGS metagenome assembly QFCS01 | reverse complement strand
GGTGATGTGGTTCCGGTCCGCGAACTCCCATACGGGCCCGCAGCCTCCGATGCTGCATCGCAAGGCCGGACAGATGGCAGCATCCGACTACGTGCATTACCTCTAAAAAACCGCTTGCGTCTTTTGGGGCGTCCACAGATGGGAAGCGGACGCAAGCTAGCCGAATATAAAGACAGTGCATGCCCACAAAAACGTCCCGAGGACGCCGCAATATAATGCGGCAGTGAACCAGAACCAAACCGGCTCTTCAGCGCGCAACTCGGAGCGGCCATAAGCCGTCGGAATGCGTCCAGTACTCATGCCGACGAACAGGGCCCACGCCACCAGTTGTGGAATAGCGAGAAACGCAGTGCCGCCGACGAAGGCTCCCCATGCGTTTGGCAACCATCCGAGAAAAAGCCAAGGTGTAGCGGCAAGCAACAAGATGCTCGCAAGCAAGATTAGTTTCTCACGACCGTTCCAATCCCACCACAGCATTTTGAGAGATTAGGCGAAATTCGATAATGTCCGCAATTGGTCGTTTCCAGTCATCCCCGCCCCCGAAAATTGACAACCGCCCTGCTGCCCGACAAAGCGCCGGCATGACCCTTGCCATACGCTCCGCCACTCGCGCCGACCTGCCGTTGATCGCCGACCTGATTCGCGCGCTCGCCGACTACGAAAAGCTCGCCCACGAAGTCCGCTTCGACGACGCGACGCTCGGTGCCAAGCTGTTCGGCGAACGCCCTTATGCCGAAGTGGTGATCGGCGAAGTCGATGGCGTGGCGCAGGGTTTCGCGCTCTTCTTCCACAATTTTTCGACCTTCGAGGGAAAGCCGGGCATCTATCTTGAAGATTTGTTTGTCCGTCCCGAAGCGCGCGGCGCTGGACTCGGCAAGGCGCTGCTCGCGCATCTGGCGCGGCTTTGCGTGGAGCGCGACTGCGCGCGGCTCGAATGGTCGGTGCTCGACTGGAACGCCCCCGCCATCGGCTTCTACCAAAGCCTTGGCGCGCGGATGATGGACGAATGGACGGTGATGCGCGTCGATGGCGACGCGCTTCCCGCCCTCGCCCGCGCTGCACCGTCAGCCGCCTGACGCGCCGGGGCGGCGCCGCCGCTCCATCGGCCAGCTCGGCATGTGCGCGTCGGACAGGCGCTTCGCCTCGCCCGGCGCGATCCCTAATTCGGTCAGCGCCCGCTCCAGCGCCGCCGCAGCCGGAACCGCGATATCGGGCTGCACCCCTGCGCCTTCCCAATCCTTGCCCGTCGCCGGATCATAGGTCCGCCCGACCGGGATGAAGGCGGTAAAACCGCCGCCCAGTTCCTCGCCGCGCCCGAAATGATTGGCGCCGCCGGTCGGCGCGCCGATCAGCACCCCGCGCCCGCTCGCCTTCATCGCCAGCGCGAAATGTTCGGCCGCCGACGCGCTCGCGCCCGACGTCAGCACATAGACTTTCGCCTGCGTCAGCCGCGGGTCGCCGTTCGGCGTCGCCCAATGTTCGCGCGTCACCATGGCCGGGTCGCCTGCGACCAGCCGCATCGAGGGGATGCCGTCAATCGGCGAGCCGCCTTCGGCGTCGACCGATGCGCGCGTCGCCATCGCGACGAGCCGCGTCGGCTTGGCGAACAGCCAGGGAAAGATGACGTCCATCTGCTCGATCCCGCCGCCATTGTGCGACCTTATGTCGAAGATGATCGCCTTGGCGTCGGCGTGATCGGCCATGAACTGCGCCGCCGCCTGCGTGACCGCCGCGTCGTCCGGAAAGACGTTGAAGCGGATGAAGGCGATACCCGGCGCGATCCAGCCGGGCTGTTCGATCGCGGGCTTTTTCGGGCGCGGCGCGGCGGGCGTTCCGGGCGCCGCATCCGCGCTCTCGGGCGGCTTCACGCGCAGATGCCCGTCGGGCGACACGCCCTGCACCGTCGCGCCCAGCGCCTCGGCGAGCGCTGCGCCGGCCAGGGGGGCATAGCGCCCCGCCGCAATCCCGGCGCGCAGGGCGGCGGCGTAACGCTTGCCGATATCGGGATAGACATAATTGGCTTCGAGCTGCGCGGCATAATGTTCGGCGACGACGTCGGACGGCACCGCCGCTCCGGCATCGGCCGCCATCGCGGCGGGTGCCGGCAGCATAAGTGCAGCGGGGCTCGCCGCGAGCAGCAGCAGCGACAGGGGAAAACGGCCAGGCATCATATCGGTCTCCATCGAAAGGATATTTGGCGCGACCGGTCCCCGTCCGGCGCCGCGCCGTCCGACGAAGCTGTATCACATCTGCAATACAGATCAACTACAATTGTAGTCGATAGATGATCAGGCGCGTTTACGCCCCAGCCAGATCAGCACGACGCCCAGCACCGCCAGGACTGCGCCGTTGCGCGTCCACACGATGTCGCCCAGCATGAAACTGCTCGCGGGCCAGCGCACGATGTCGAGCCCCTGCAATATCCACAGCAAGCCCATCAGCACCATCGCGACCCCGACGATCGCCGCCAATCCTCTCACGATCTGCATGTCAGCCTCCCCTTTTTCTTGCAGGGAAGCTGACACAAAGCCGCGCCGCTGTCACGCGCGGCGCTGAAGCCCGATCAGCGGCCGCAGCCAGTCGATCCGCCGTCCGCCGAGATAAAAGGCCCAGCATCCCCCGACCGTCGCCGCGACGAGGATCAGGAAGGCCGGCAACGCCGCGACCTGCCGCTGCAACAGCCACCAGCCGACGACGACGATGATCGTCTGATGGATGATGTAAAAGGGGAACACCGCCTCGGCGAGCATGGCGCGCCACGGGTGGTCGCGGTTCGCAAAGCGGTCGGCAATCCCGACCAGCGCGACGATCGTCGCCCAGCCCTGCACCAGCCGCACGACCATGAAGAGCGTCACGATTCCCGCCGGGGCCGGGCCTTCGTCCGGCGCGCTCCACATCGCCCAGGCGATATAGCCATAGGCGGCGACCGCGAGCGCCGCCGCCGCCGGCCAGCAGCGCGCGACGCTTTCGAAAAGCACCGGCCGCTCGCGAAGTAGCCAGCCGATAAAGAAGGGTACGAGGTAATGGAGATGGTTCGGCCCGTCGTCGACCAGCGCGTGCGTCTCGCGATAGCCAGGAAAGGCGAACAGGATGGCGAGCCAAATAGCGAGCGGCGCAATCAGCAACCCCCAGCCGCCAAACAACCGCGCCGCACCATCGGCGATCTTGGTCCGCGCCCGCTCGGGCACCAGCACAAGAGCCGCGACCGCGAGCAGCGTGTAAGCGAACAGATAGACGACGAACCACAGATGCTGCCACGTCGGCAGCACGATCCCATCGAGCGTTCCGAAGCGGAAATAGTCGTGGACCCAGAAGTAGCCGAAACCATGCGCATAACCATGCTGGGTCGCCAACTCGATCCACGGCTGCACCGGAATGACGACGATGATCCCGAAGGCGAGCGGGATCAGCAGCCGTGCGCTGCGCGACCGCAGGAATGCCCCCGCGCCGCCGAGCTTGGCGAACAGCGCGGCGCTGGCATAACCCGACACGAGGAACAGCAGCGGCAATCGCCAACTGTTCGTCGCCATCATCGGGATTTGCACCCAGTCCATCGGATGCGGCGTTTTGACATGCCACCCCCAAGGCACGAAATACATCCCGATATGATAGAGGATGAGCAGCGCGAACGCGCCGATGCGCAACCAGTCCATCCCATAATGCCGTGTCGTCACCATACCCAAATCTCCTTTGCCGGTGCCCGCCGCAGCCGCTAATCGGGATGGCGGCAGCCGGGCGACGGCGGCGGGACGAATTGCGGAGCCGATGTGACGGAAAAGGACGGGCGAGGGACGAGCGGCGGCGCGGCGGGGGCGAGCGGATTCGGCCCGCGCGCGCTGACCCTGCTCGCCTTCGGGGCGCTGCTCGCCTACGGACTCATCCGTATCACCTCGAACGTCTATTCCTATCTTGCCGACCGCCGCGCGGCGGGGGTCGATGTGACCGCGGCGACCGCATGGACATACGAAAGCACCAGCCTGCTCGCCTGGGCGCTGATGATGATCGTCTGCTGGTTCAGCGTCCGCACCGTCCGCCCACCGCGCTTCGGCTGGCGCACGGCGGTCACGATCCATGCCGCGCTCGCCTTTCCTGTGTCGCTCGCGCATATCGCGCTGATGGTCGGCTTTCGCATGCTCGCGTGGCGGCTATCGGGTGGCACCTATCATTTCGAATCGCCCGACGGGACGCCGGTCTTATATGAATTGCGCAAGGATCTGGCGACTTATGTCGAGCTGATCCTGCTCATGTTCCTGATGCAGTGGCTGATCGACCGTTACGCAATGCCGCCGGTCGCAATCGTCGCGCCGACGACGCTCGCGGTCGGCGACGGATCGGTCACGCACCACTTGCCGGTCGCCGAGATCGAGCATGTCACCGCAGCGGGCAATTATGTCGAGATCGCATGGCGTGGCCAGCGCCTGCTCCACCGCGCGACATTGAGCGCGATCGAAGCCGAACTGGCCCACGCGGGTTTCGTCCGCATCCACCGCGGACGCATCGTCCGAAAACAGGCGGTCCGGCGCGTCGTCACACACAAGAGCGGCGATTTCGAGGTCGAGATGGAAAGCGGCGAGATGCTCCGCGGCAGCCGGCGATTCCGGGAGAATCTGGAGGGCTGAAACGCCTTAATCGAGCACCCGCCACGCCAGCTCGGCGAACTCGCAAAGCAGCGGCCGCGTATCCCTGGGATCGATGATGTCCTCGACCCCGAATTTCTCGGCGGTGCGGAACGGCGAGCGGACGCGGTTGAGCCGTTCGCGGATCGCTTCCAGATGCGCCGCCGGATCGTCCGCCGCCTCGAGCTCGCTCTTGTACGCGACCTCGACCCCGCCCTCGATCGGCAGGCTGCCCCAGTCGCCCGAGGGCCACGCAAAGCGGTACTGGAAGCGCTCGGCGTTCGACATCGCGCTGCCCGCGATGCCATAGGCCCGCCGCACCACAACCGACGCCAGCGGCACGCTCGCGCGGTAGATTGCGTTCATCGCCTGCACGCCATAGCGGATCGTCCCCGTCCGCTCGGCCTCGCCCCCGATCATGAAGCCCGGATTGTCGACCAGATGGACGATCGGCAGCCGGAACTGGTCGGCGAGCTTCACGAAGCGCTCGGCCTTCTCGCTCGTCTTGGCGTCCCACGATCCGCCCAGATAGGTGGGATCGCTCGCCAGCACCGCGACCGGATAACCGTCCAATCGCGCGAAGGCGGTAATCACCGCCCGCCCCCAACGCGCGCCCATTTCGAAGAAGCTGCCCTGGTCGAACACCGCTCCCGCGATGCGCCGCATCGAATAGACCTGCTTTGCCTCGTGCGGAACGACCGACAGCAGCGCCTCGTCGCGGCGGTCGACCGGATCGCTGCACGGCGTCCGCGTCGCGCGCTCGTGGATCGACGACGGCAGGTAGGACAGGAACCTGCGCGCCCGCGCGAACGCCTCGGCCTCCGACGCCACCTCGTCGTCGACGACGCCGTTGCGCGTATGCACATCGACCCCGCCCAGCTCCTCCCGGTCGAGCGTGTCGCCGATCGCCGCGGCGACCGCCGGGCCCGCCGCGAACAATTGCGACAGCCCGCGCACCATGATGCTGTAATGGCTCGCGACGACGCGCGCCGCACCCAGTCCTGCGGTCGGCCCCAGCGCCAGCGCGACGACCGGCACGGTATCGAGATTGGCGATGATCTGGTCCCAGCCGGGTACATGCGGGATATAGGTATAGCCCATATCCTCCAGCGTCTTCACCGAGCCGCCGCCGCCGGTGCCGTCGATCATGCGGATCAGCGGCAGGCGATATTCGTGCGCCATCGCCTCGCACTGGATGAACTTGCGGTGCAGCGCCGCATCGGCCGCGCCGCCGCGCACGGTGAAATCATCGGCACTCGCGACCACCGGCCGCCCGTCGATATTGGCCCGCCCGAAGATGAAATTGGACGCGGCAAGGTCTTCGAGAGTGCCGTCGGGGCCGTACCGGCCCCGCCCCGCGATCTTGCCGATCTCGCGAAAGCTGCCCGGATCGACGATAGCGGCGACCCGCGCCCGCGCGTCCATCTTGCCGCGGCTGTGCTGGCGCGCGACCTTCTCTTCGCCGCCCATCTTTTCGGCCATCGCGCGCCGCGCGGAAAGCTCGTCGACTTCCTTTTTCCAGCTCATGCCGATCAGGCTAGCTTACGTTGACGGAAACGTCATTCCGATTCTTCGCGCGCGCTGCTACCGTCGCGCGATGACCCGCCGCTTCGCCCTCGCGCTTGCCGCCGCGCTCGCTCTGACATCCCCTCTTTCCGCCGCAGCGGCGCCGCGCGCGATGCCCGGTGTTGCCGAACCCTACAAGACCGACGCTTTCGATCCCGACGACGATCCGATGGCCGCCATCGACGCCGCGCTCGCTGCCGCCAGAGCAGCGGGCAAGCACGTGCTGCTCGTCATGGGGACGGGCACCTGCCACGACAGCGCGTGGCTCGCCAATCTGCTCGCGACGGATCGGTTCGCCCCGGTGCGGAGCCGCTATATCGTCGTGTTCGCCGATATCGGGATGCCGCACGCCGGCCTCGTCCGGCATCCCGAGGTGCCGGCGCGCTTCCGCTTCAAGATCAAGGGCACCCCGACCGTTGCGATCCTCGACGGCGACGGCCGCGTGCTCAACCGCAAGGCGGCGCCCAGATGGCGCAACGCCGCGAGCCGCAGCGACGACGACATCTATAACGAACTTATGGGAGAGGAAAACTGATGGCGGATATGAACCTTGGCGGTCGCACCGCGCTCGTCACCGGGGCCTCGCGCGGGATCGGACGCGGCATCGCGCTGGCGCTCGCCGGGGCGGGTGCCGACGTTGCGGTCAACTATACCCGCGACGCGGACGCCGCCGCCGAAACCGTCGCGGCGATCCAGGCGCTCGGCCGTAAGGCCAAGGCCTATCAGGCGTCGGTCACCGACGAGGCGGCGAGTGCCGCGATGGTCGCCGCGATCGAGGATGATTTCGGGCCGATGTCGATCCTGATCAACAATGCCGGCATCGCCAGCCGCGGTCGGACCGTCGCCGACACCGACGCCGCCGAGGTCGAAAAGCTCCTTGCCGTCCACGCGGTCGGCGCGCACCGGCTGAGCCGCCTCGCGCTGCCGCAGCTTCGCCAGCATGCGCGCAGCGATGTGATCGTCATTTCCAGCGTCGCCACGCTGCAGCACAGCGCCAACAGCGCCCCCTACACCATGGCCAAGGTTGCGGGCGAAGCGCTCGCCCTCGCGCTTGCCAAGGAAGAACTGCGGAACGGCGTGCGCGTCAATATTGTCGCGCCGGGCCTGACGATCAGCGACATGGGCGAACGACTGGCGCAGGCGATCACGGGTAATCCCGACATTCACCATCTCGACGCCAAATTCCCCTTCGGCCGGGTGTCCGATCCCTCCGATGTCGCCGCGGCGGTGCTCTGGTTCGTCAGCGACGCCAACCCCTATTGCTCGGGGCAGAAGCTCAACATCGACGGCGCGGGACAGGCGACTTTCCGATAGGCCCTTCTCGTCATTGCGAGCGGCGGAGCCGCGTGGCAATCCAGAGTAGTGCAAACCACCCTGGATTGCTTCGCTCCGCTCGCAATGACGACCTAATGCAGAGATCGACCGTATGAAATTCATCGCCGCCGCCACGCTCGCGTTCGTCCTCGCCGGCTGCGCCACCGCACAGTCGAAGGAGGTGCGGCCCGCGACCGAAAAGCCCGCCCCCGACGAACCGATGTTCACCCCCACCGAGGTCGAAAGCCGCGGTTCGGTGACGGTCGGCGGCGTCGCCATCCCCTATCGCGCCGTCGCGGGCACGCTGATCGTCCACCCCAGGGGCTGGGACGACACCGTCGCCATCGAACGCAAGCGCGACAAGGATGCAGCCGCCGAGGTTCCGGCGTCCGAAGCCTCGATGTTCTACACCGCCTATTTCAAAGAGGGCGCGCCCGCCGAAACGCGGCCGATAACCTTTCTGTTCAACGGCGGGCCCGGATCGCCGTCCTTGTGGCTCCATATGGGAGCCTATGGCCCCCAGCGCGTCGAAGCCCCCGATCTTGCCCACGGCAGCGCGCCCTATCGCATCGTTCCCAACGAGCACAGCCTGCTCGACGTCTCCGACCTCGTCTTTATCGACGCGCCCGGCACCGGCTTCAGCCGCGTCGCCGGCAAGGACAAGGAAAAGGCATGGTTCGGCGTCGATCAGGATATCCACGCCTTCACGGTCTTCGTCCGCGATTTCCTGTCGAAATACGGCCGCTGGAAATCGCCCAAATATCTTTATGGCGAAAGCTATGGGACGATGCGCGCCGCGGGGATGACGCTGGCGCTGCAACGGCAGGACATCGACCTCAACGGTGTGATCCTGCTTTCGGACATTTTGAACTGGGATCTCGTTCCCGACGATCCGCAAGTCAATCCGGGGGTCGACCTTCCCTATATCGTCTCGCTGCCGACCTATGCCGCGACCGCATGGTATCACAAGCGCGCGGGCGCGGGACGCGAGCTCGCGCCGTTTCTGAAAGAGGTCGAGGCCTTTGCGACCGGCGACTATGCGCTCGCGCTGCTCAAGGGCAATAACCTGCCCGATGCCGAACGACAGGCGATGGCGGCCAGGCTCCACGGATATACCGGCCTGCCGGTCGACTATCTGCTCAAGACCAATTTGCGCATCGAATATGGCGCGCTGCAAAAGGAGCTGCTCGCCGACAAGGGCGAAACCACCGGCACGCTCGACACCCGCTTCACCGGGGCAACGCTTGATCCCTTGAGCAAGACCGCATCCTACGATCCGCAGGGCAGCGCGATCGGCGGCGCCTACACCGCCGCGTTCAACGACTATGTCCGCGGCACCCTGGGCTATGGCGCAGGCAAGCATTATGAAGGCGGGCTCGATGTCTATGGCAGCTGGGATTACAAGCACCAGCCGCCCGGCGCCGGCCAGCCGCTGATCGCGCTCCCCAACGTCCTCCCCAACCTGGCGGTCGCGATGAAGCAGAATCCGAAGCTGAAACTGCTGGTGACGGGCGGCTATTTCGACATTTCGACGCCCTATTTCGCCGGCCGCTACGAACTCGCGCACTTGCCCGTACCAAAGGAATTGCAGGCGAACATCGCCTATAAATATTACCCCTCGGGCCACATGGTTTACGTGAACCCCGCGCTGCTCGGCGAGATGCATAGCGACGTCGCGGCCTTCATCCACGCAACCGACGGGATCGATTGATCTTCGGCCTCTTTCCGCTTCGTCATTGCGAGCGAAGCGAAGCAATCCAGATCGGCGTATTCCAACTCTGGATTGCTTCGCTTCGCTCGCAATGACGAATCTCGGCGATCAATATAAAGCCCTCCCCATGCGCCCCGATTCGCCCTCGCCCGTCATCCCCTTCCTGGTCGCCTGCGCGGGGATCGCGACCTTTTCGGCGATGGATGTGCTGATGAAGGGGCTGTCGATCGACATCGGCGCCTATAATGCCGTGCTCTGGCGGACCGGCGCCGGCACCCTGTTCAGCGGCCTCCTCTACCTCGCCTCGCGACCGGCCGCCTGGCCCGACGCCGCCACGATGAAGATCCACGCGGTGCGCGCGCTGTTCGTCGCGGGGATGGCGATCACCTTCTTCTGGGCGCTCGCGCGGCTACCGATGGCTGAAGCGATCGCGCTCGCCTTCGTGGCGCCGCTTATGACGCTCTACATGGCCGCGATCTTTTTGGGCGAGAAGATCGGCCCGCGGTCGATCGCCGCTTCGCTGCTCGGGCTGGTCGGCGTCGTGGTCATCGTCGCGGGCAAGCTCGGACAGGGGCAATATGAGGCGGAGGCGTTGCTCGCGGTCGGTGCGGTGTTCCTGTCGGCGATCTTCTATGCCTACAACCTCATCCTCGCGCGGCGGCAGGCCAAGATGGCCGAACCGATGGAAATCGCCTTCTACCAGAATCTGTTCGTCACGCTGTTCCTCGGCCTCGGCGCGCCGTGGTTCGCGGTGCCGCCGGGCAGCGCCCATGCACCGCACATCGTCGGCGCCGCGATTCTCGCGACGATCTCGCTGCTGCTCCTGAGCTGGGCCTATGCCCGCGCCGAGGCGCAGATCCTTGCGACGACCGAATATACGGGCTTCCTCTGGGCGATGATGTTCGGCTGGTATTTCTACGCCGAACCGGTGACGCTGCCGACCATCGCCGGCGCGCTGCTGATCGTCGCCGCCTGCCTGATCGTCGCGCGCAAGACCCCGCAGCTCGATCCGATCGAGCCCGCGGCTGCCTAGACCGCCGCGCGCGCGAGCCGGTCGTTGATCGCCGCGCCCAGCCCTTCGGCGGGGATCGCCGCCACCGCAATGCGCGGCTTCGCGCTCGCCGCCCCCGCGTGCAGCGAATCGAACAGATGCGCTGCGGCCTCGGTCAGGTCGCCCGCCGCGCTCAGATTATAGTCGCCGGCCAGCGCGCCGAAGCCGATGCCATATTCGTCCGCCGCGAAGTCGTGCGCGCCCAGCCGCACGGACTTGCCCGGCGCATAATGGCTGGCGAGCATCCCCGGCGCGACGATCTCCGATCCCGCAACGCCCGTCACCGGCAGGCCGCTCGCCGCGCCCAGCATCGCGGCGGTCACCGGCCCCGGCCGCAGCATCTCGACCGCGCCGTCCTTCACCCGCGCGATCGTCGATTCGACCCCGGCGCGCGTCGCGCCGTCGTCGATCACCAGCGCGACTCGGCCATCGAGGCTCGCGAGCACATGCTCCGCCTTGGTCGGGCTCACGCGGCCGCTCGCATTGGCGCTCGGCGCGGCGAGCGGCGCGCCAGTCGCGGCGAGCAATGCCTGCATCGCGCGGTGTTCCGGCACGCGCATCGCGATGGTATCGAGCCCCGCCGTCGCGATACGCGCCACCGGACAATCGGCCGTGCGCGGCACCACCAGCGTCAGCGGCCCCGGCCAGAACGCCGCCGCGAGCGCCCGCTCGGTCGCGCCGAACACGCCCAGTCGCTCGGCCGCCGCCAGATCCGCGACATGAACGATCAGCGGGTTGAAATCGGGCCGCCCCTTCGCGGCATAGATGCGCGCGACGGCTTGGGGGTTGCGCGCGTCGGCGGCAAGCCCATAGACCGTCTCGGTCGGCACCGCGACCGGGCGCCCTGCCGCGACAAGCTCCGCCGCGCGCGCAATGGCATCGGCCCCATAGGGCGCGACCTTTGTTGCCACACTCTCGTTTTGACGCTCGGCCATGCCGCGCTATAGCGCCGGGCGCAACGGAATCACCCCCAAAAGCGGGAAACCCCATGACCTATACGGCGCCGACCACCGAACAGCTCTTTGTCCTCCAGCATATCGCGCGCATCGATGCGATGGCACAGCACGACCGCTTTGCGGCGGCGACCCCCGATATGGTCGAGGCGATCGTCACCGGCATCGGCGACTTCGCGGCCGAGGTTTATGCGCCGCTCAACCGCGTCGGCGACGTCCAGAACCCGATATGGCAGGACGGCAAGGTCACCATGCCCCTGGGCTTCAAGGAAGCCTATAAGCAGTTCGTCGAGGCCGGCTGGGGCAGCATCGACGGCCCCGCCGCCTATGGCGGACAGGATCTGCCCTTCACCCTCGCGACGGTGATCATCGAAGCGCTGGGCAGCGCCGACATGGGCTTCACCCTTTGCAACATCCTGACCCCCGGCGCGATCCACGCGCTGATGGCCTATGGTACCGAGGAGCAGCGCCAGACCTGGCTGCCCAAGCTCGTCACCGGCGAATGGAACGGGACGATGAACCTGACCGAGCCCGCCGCGGGCAGCGACGTCGGCGCGCTGCGCTCGACCGCGGAAAAGGTTACCGAGGGCCCGAATGCGGGCCTCTACAAGATCAAGGGCCAGAAAATCTTCATCACTTTCGGCGAGCATGATCTCACCGACAATATCGTCCACCTCGTTCTCGCGCGAACCCCCGGCGCGCCCGAAGGAACGCGCGGCATCTCGCTCTTCCTCGTCCCCAAATACCGCCTCGACGCGGACGGCAATCCCACCATCACGAATGGTGTCCATTGCGCCTCGATCGAGCACAAGCTGGGCATCCACGGGTCGCCGACCGCGGTGATGGTCTATGGCGAGGGCGAGGATTGCCTGGGCGAGATCGTCGGCGACGAGATGGGCGGCATGCGCGCGATGTTCGTGATGATGAACAATGCGCGGCTGATGGTCGGCTGCCAGGGTGTCCAGATCGCCGAGCGCGCGACGCAGCAGGCGCAGCGCTACGCCGCCGAGCGGGTCCAGTCGTCGCTCGCGGGCAGCGCCGACCGCACCCCCGTCACGATCGAGCACCACCCCGACGTCAAGCGCATGCTGTGGCGGATGCGCGCCCAGACCGAGGCCGCGCGCGCGCTGATCTATTATGCGTCGGCACAGACCGATTTCGGCAAGCTCGGCGACGAAGCCGCCGCGCTGCGCGCCGAAGTCCTCATTCCGCTGGCCAAGGCGCACGCAACCGACATCGGCTGCGAGGTCGCCAGCCTCGGCGTGCAGGTGCACGGCGGCATGGGCTTCATCGAGGAAACCGGCGCCGCGCAGCATTATCGCGACGCGCGCATCGCGCCGATCTATGAAGGCACCAACGGCATCCAGGCCGCCGACCTCGTCGGGCGCAAGCTCGGGATGGCGGGCGGCGAAGGCGTGCGCAGCCTGCTCGCCGACATCACGCTCGGCGCCGCCGGCCATCCCGAACTCGCCGACCTTGCCGCGGCCTGCACCGCGGTCACCGACTGGCTCGAACGGGCGAACGCGCCCGACCGGCTCGCGGGCAGCTACCCCTATCTCACCATGCTCGCGACCGCGACCTGCGGCTGGCTGATGGCGGTCGAGCAGCAGGGCGCGCGCGCCGCGCTCGACGCAGGCGAGGGCGATACCGCCTTCCTCGAAGCGAAAATCGCCTCGACGCGCTTCTATCTGCAACAGATCGTCCCCGCCGCCACCGGCCTCGCGCCCTCGGCGCTCGCCGGCGATGCCGCGCTGGAACCGCTGCCGCGCCTCGGCTGACGCGGGCGAAACCGCGCCGCGCACAGCGATCGCGCGGCGCGGTTTCCCGGCATGATTAACGCGATGCTAACCAGGTTCAGTTAACGCCAACGGGTCATTTTGGAGACCCGTGCGTGCCAGTTAAGGTCAAGAGCCTTTTCATCAGTTGGCGAACGATCGCGCTGGCGCTGTTGCTCAGCGTGGCCGCGGGCCTGTCGTCGATCGCCGAACCGATCGATCGCATTATCGAAAGTGCCGTCGGTGCTGTCGCCTGGCGCCCAGTGTCGGGCGACATCGTCGTCGTCGCGCTCGACGACCGGACGATCGAAAAATATGGCCGTGACGATTTCTCCGTCCGGCGCCACGCGCAGGTTATCGATGCGATAGATCGCGCCGGCGCCAAGCGGCTGTTCGTCGACTTCACCTATGAACGACGTCGCAACGACCGCGACCTCCCGCTGCTGACCGATGCGGTCAAGCGGATGCATAGCCGCATCATCCTTGCCGCTTCTACAAAATGGGTTCGCGGGACGACGGCCGAACTGGCAAACTTGCCCGGTCCGGGGTTTGGGAATGAAGTTAAGACCGGGGTCATCGGCTGGGAATTTGCGTTTTGGCAAGTTTGGCGCATTCCCGCCGCCGTGATGGTCGACGGCAGGATCGATCCCAGCTTTTCGGCGATGATGGCCGATTTCCATCCGCAGAAGGCCAGCGTCTATGCTCTCGATTACTCCTATAATGTAAATTCCATCCCGACTTACAGTGCGGCTGATGTGCTGGCGGGCAAGATCGGCAAACGCGAGTTGGCGGGGAAAGACGTCATCTTCGCCCCGACAGCCGAGTCATTCCAGGATATCCACTATCTGCCCGGCAAGGATCGCGTGCCCGGCGCCTACATCCATATCGTGGGTGCCGAGACGTTGAAGCGTGGAATACCTTTTGACATCGGCTGGGCGCCTGCATTCCTGCTCGCCGTGATCGCGCTGATTACCGCCTTGTCGCGTCGCCAGACACGGTGGTTCAATATCGCGGTTGTCACCACGGTTTCGGCCCTGATCATTGGCAAGCTGGTGTTGATGACCATGCTGATCAGCAGTTCGATCGGTGCCGCTCTGTTTTTTGTCGCCACGGTTTCGGCGAATGTGTCGCGGTCAAGGCGCAGGCGGTCGGCGCAGCGTGAGAACCCGCTGTCTGGACTACCCAATTTCGAAGCATTGCGCACGCAGCAGTCTTTCGGCAGCGCAACTGTCATTGCCGCTAAGGTGATCAACTTCGAAGATCTTGCCGCCTTCATTCCGGGCGACGGGATCGGCAAACTCGTCGATCAGGTGACCCGTCGGCTTCAGCTCGCGTCGCAGGGTACTACCCTTTACCACGATCTCGACGGCACTTTCGCATGGCTGGTGCCCTATTATCAGCACAGCCAGATCGAAACCCAACTCATGGGGCTCGCGGCGCTGTTCAACGCGCCGCTGACGATCGACGAGTTGAAGGTCGATGTGTCTATGGCTTTCGGGGTCAATGACGAGTTCGAAGGGTCGAACGCGCAGCGGCTCGCCGCTGCGCTCGTCGCCGCCGAAAAATCGATCCGCAGCCGCGTCCTGTGGACCAAATATACGCCGCAGCAAAAAGACGATGCCGGCTGGCAGCTCAGCTTCCACTCGCAGCTCGAGGATGCGCTCAACGCCGGCGACATCTGGGTCGCCTTTCAGCCGCAATACCGGATCGCGACGCATGAGCTCGTCGGCGTCGAGGCGCTCGTGCGCTGGACGCATCCGACGCGCGGGCCGATCTCGCCCGACGAATTCATCGTCCAGGCCGAAAAGAGCCAGGACATCTATCGCCTGACCCTGTTCGTCATGGACCAGGCGATCCGTTCGGCGGCGCAGTTGCAGAAACTCGGCACTGAAATTCACATGTCGGTTAATCTCTCGGCGACCCTGCTCGATCACAAGGATCTCGTCTCGACGATCCGCGTCATGCTCAGCGCGCATCATCTGCCGCCCGAACGGCTGACCATCGAAATCACCGAAACCGCACAGATCGAAAACAGCCTCCAGGCCCGTCAGACGCTCGCGCAGATCCGCCGCGCCGGCATGCGCCTGTCGATCGACGACTATGGTACGGGGCAGTCAAACCTCGAATATCTGACCGAAATCGAAGCTGACGAAATCAAGATCGACAAGCGATTCGTGATGACCATGCGCGATTCGCAGCGCAACCTCGAAGTGGTTAAATCGACCATCGATCTCGCCCACCGTCTGGGCGCCACCGCAGTCGCCGAAGGCATCGAAGATGCGCAGACGATGGCGCTCCTCGACCAGCTTGGCTGCGATATCGGCCAGGGCTATCTGCTTGGCAAACCACAGCTAATTGGCGACCTGCTCGCCAGCCTCTCCCCCCCCTCCGACAGCCGCCGCGCCTAAGCTGCCAGATTGGCAGGGAATTTATAGTTAAGACTCGATTTACCATGTCGATTAAGGTATACGCTCCGTTAACTGTTCTTCGTGGGCAGTACCGACAGGAGATCTGACATGGGTTGGTTTTGGCGATTCCTGGGTGGCGGCGGCTCCGGCAACGGCGGCGCGTCGGCCTAACCCGAACGAATTTCAAAGATTGGGCCTCGGCATTGCCGGGGCCTTTTCTTTTGAAGCAAGGCCCTCCTTCCGAAGCACCCCAACATCTTGTGCCGCCGCTCCGATTTTTTGCGGCAGCGATGCCTATTCGCCACACATGGCAGAACCCCGCGGAAACGCTGGCGATCGCCCCCTGAGGCGTGCCTTTCCATCGACGAGTTGAATCAAATCAGCGACGAACCGAGTCCCTAATCTGTCATTTACTCTCTTGCATCGCGGCGCCGACGTGGCACTATAGATGGTGGGTAGACCACGGGGGCACCCCAAGAATTAGTATGCGGCCGAAAGTGGCGGATTTCCGCGCTCCATCCCATATGGGGGCGGGAAGCAGCTTTTTGCGTCCGAAAATAAGTGCCACCCGGCGGTCGAATGGTGCTAGGCTGGGGCTTCGCCCTGAGTCGAACAAGACGGGAACAGACTGCGCCGCTGCGCGGTCGGAAAACGGGGCATTGAAACATGGATTTTCGCGAGACCGAACGGGTGGAGACAGGCGACGTGGCGACGGTGGAACTGACGAAGAATGACGCTCCGGCAGCGCCCGAATCGGGTGCCGAATCAAAGGCTGCGGCACCCGCCGCAAAGCTCAACGATTCGTCGGAGCCCAAGGTGCATGCGCGCCGGTTCGAGGTCGTCACCGATTCGTCGCGCGATTCGCTGCTGACCGATTTCGGCAAGGAAACCTTGCAGGACCGCTATCTGCTCCCCGGCGAATCCTATCAGGATCTCTTTGCCCGCGTCGCCTCGGCCTATGCCGACGATGCCGAGCATGCGCAGCGCCTCTACGACTATATCTCGAAGCTGTGGTTCATGCCCGCGACCCCCGTTCTCTCGAACGGCGGCACCGGCCGCGGCCTGCCGATCAGCTGCTACCTCAATTCGGTCGACGACAGCCTCGAGGGCATCGTCGGCACCTGGAACGAGAATGTCTGGCTCGCTTCGCGCGGCGGCGGCATCGGCACCTATTGGGGCGCGGTGCGCGGCATCGGCGAACCCGTGGGCCTCAACGGCAAGACCAGCGGCATCATCCCCTTCGTCCGCGTGATGGACTCGCTCACCCTCGCCATCTCGCAGGGCAGCCTCCGCCGCGGCTCGGCCGCCTGCTATCTCGACATCTCGCACCCCGAGATCGAGGAGTTCCTCGAGGTCCGCAAGCCGTCGGGCGACTTCAACCGCAAGGCGCTGAACCTCCACCACGGCGTCCTCATCACCGACGAATTCATGGAAGCGGTGCGCGACGGCCGCGAATTCAACCTCCGCTCGCCCAAGGACCAGAGCGTCCGCGGCACCGTCGATGCCCGCTCGCTGTTCCAGAAGCTCGTCGAGACGCGCCTCGCGACCGGCGAACCCTACATCATCTTCATCGACCAGGTGAACCGCATGATGCCCAAGCATCATCGCGACCTCGGGCTCAAGGTGTCGACCTCGAACCTCTGCTCGGAAATCACGCTGCCCACCGGCCGCGACCATCTCGGCAACGATCGCACCGCGGTCTGCTGCCTCTCGTCGCTGAACCTCGAAACCTGGGACGAGTGGAACGGCGACAAGCGCTTCATCGAGGATGTGATGCGCATGCTCGACAATGTCCTCCAGGACTATATCGACCGCGCCCCCCCCGAAATGGCGCGCGCCAAATATAGCGCCAGCCGCGAACGCTCGGTCGGGCTCGGCGTCATGGGCTTCCACAGCTTCCTCCAGGCGCGCGGCCTGCCGTTCGAAGGGGCGATGGCGAAGTCGTCGAACCTGCGCATCTTCAAGCATATCCGCGCGCAGGTCGATCAGGCGTCGATGCTGCTCGCCAACGAGCGCGGTCCCTGCCCCGATGCCGCCGATCAGGGCGTGATGGAGCGTTTTTCGTGCAAGATGGCGATCGCGCCGACCGCGTCGATCAGCATCATCTGCGGCGGCACCAGCGCGTGTATCGAGCCGATCCCGGCGAACATCTACACGCACAAGACGCTGTCGGGCAGCTTCTCGATCCGCAACCCGCACTTGGAAGCGCTGCTCGTCGACAAAGCGAAGAACAGCGACAATATCTGGAACTCGATCCTCGAGCGCGGCGGCAGCGTCCAGCACCTCGACTTCCTGACGCAGGACGAAAAGGATGTGTTCAAGACGAGCTTCGAGATCGACCAGCGCTGGCTGCTCGAACTCGCCGCCGACCGCACGCCCTATATCGATCAGGCGGCGTCGCTGAACCTGTTCATCCCGGCGGACGTCGAGAAATGGGATCTGCTCATGCTCCACTACCGCGCGTGGGAACTCGGCATCAAATCGCTCTATTATCTCCGCTCGAAATCGGTGCAGCGCGCCGGCTTCGCGGGCGGGGTCGAAGCCGACAACACGCCCGAGGCGGCGAAGTTCGAGCTTTCGGCCGAGAGCACCGATTATGACGAGTGTCTGGCCTGCCAATAAGGATCTGACCCCATGAACAAGAATGCGGGTTGTACCCTCGCGGCGGCCGGAGCAGCGATCATTCTACTGCTCGTCTTCCTGATCGGCTATCCGCAGTATCGCGTCTATTCGCAACGCCTGGCGGGCGAGGCGGCGCTGGCCGAGGCGCAATCCTCGCGCCAAGTCGCAATACTTGAAGCTCGCGCAAAAAAAGAAAGCGCCATCTCGCTCGCCGATGCTGAGGTTATTCGTGCCAAGGGCGCTGCTCAGGCTAACGCTATCTTGCAGGACAGCCTTGGTGGCCCCGAGGGGTATTTGCGCTATCTTCAAATTCAGGCGCTCGAAGGGACCAAGGCCAGCCTGATCTATGTTCCGACCGAGGCGGGTTTGCCCGTCACCGAGTCACGTCGTCTTGACCAATAATCACACGCAATTCTGACCCGAGGAAACGCCGATGCCATTGCTCGAAGCCCGCAAGACCTACAAGCCCTTCGAATATCCCTGGGCCTATGATTTCTGGAAGCGCCAGCAGCAGATCCACTGGATGCCCGAGGAGGTGCCGCTGGGCGAGGATTGCCGCGACTGGGCGCAGAAGATTTCGGATCACGAGCGCAATCTGCTCACCCAGATCTTCCGCTTCTTCACCCAGGCCGATGTCGAGGTGCAGGATTGCTACCACGACAAATATGGCCGCGTGTTCAAGCCGACCGAGGTCAAGATGATGCTGACCGCGTTCAGCAACATGGAAACCGTCCACATCGCCGCTTACTCGCACCTGCTCGACACGATCGGCATGCCCGAAAGCGAATATGGCATGTTCCTCGAATATGACGAGATGCGCGCCAAGCACGACTATCTCGGCACCTTCGGCGTCGACAGCGACGAGGATATTGCGCGCACGCTCGCGATGTTCGGCGGCTTTACCGAAGGGCTGCAGCTGTTCGCCAGCTTCGCGATGCTGATGAACTTCCCGCGCTTCAACAAGATGAAGGGCATGGGCCAGATCGTCAGCTGGTCGGTGCGCGACGAAAGCCTGCACTGCGAAGGCATCACCCGCCTGTTCCACGCCTTCGTCAAGGAACGCGACTGCCTGACCAAGACGGTGAAGGAAGACATCATCGATTGCTGCCAGAAAACCGTGCGGCTCGAGGATGCGTTCATCGACCTCGCCTTCGAACAGGGCCCGGTCCCCGGCATGACGCCCAAGGAGATCAAGCGCTACATCCGCTACATCGCCGACTGGCGCCTGGGACAGCTCGGTTTCCAGCCGATCTACATGATCGACGAACACCCGCTGCCCTGGCTCGCCCCGCTGCTGAACGGCGTCGAGCACGCCAATTTCTTCGAAACGCGCGCCACCGAATATTCGAAGGCCGCGACGCGCGGTGACTGGAACACCGTGTGGACCAGCTTCGACAGCCGCAAGAAGGCCAAGGCGAACGACGACCCGGCCGCTGCGGGCAGCGACGATGGCGGCGACGACATGTTCAAACAGGCCGGCATCGCCGCCGAATAACCGACAAACCCCTCCCCTTCAGAGCCTGCCCCGGCGCAGGCCGGGGGAAGGGGCAGCGAAGCCGGCCAGCTTGCTGGCTCGGCAAAGCGGGGGCGGGTCCCACGGCCCGAACCGATCATCGAAAAGAGACGTCGCAAATGACCGACAAGAAAAAACTGAAACTGCTGATCCTCAGCCAGCCGCAACGCGCCTGCCTGGAGGGCCTGTCAAACCGCCGCCCCCAACTCCCCACCGACCCCATCCGCGACGAACTCGTCGAGCTGGGCCTGGTGGTGCAACAGGGTGCGAAATGGACGCTGACCCCGACGGGCAAGAAGGTGCTCGCGGCGGGGTCGAACCGGCGGAACAAGGGCGGGTTTTCGGTTTGATATTGCGTAAATGAAGCGAGAATCGATTGGCAGGGCCATAACGACGCGACAACAAATCCTGATTTCATAAACTGGATCGACGCGGGGGGACTTATGCGCCCTAACCGACTGCATTACCCCACAATTGCGGCAACAGGTGCAATGGCCCCTAATTAGCCGTCGCCTAACCAAGGCTCATCCGCTAACCACGCGTCATGCCCGGGGTCTTCGTCCACCGTCGCGATACGCATTATGCCGACGAGCCCTATCGGCAGTATCAATTTCCCAAAGCCTATCTATCGCGTGCCAGCCAGTTTGAAGGCGATTGGGCGGTCTACTATGAGCCCGTAATGGCTGGCGGCCGAGGCTTTTATGCCGTCGCTTGGGTCGAAAAGATCGTTCCTGACCCCACGCGCGAAGGCCATTACCTCGCGCTGATCCAGCCCGACACCTATCTCGACTTCGCGCACAATGTTCCGCGAACGATCGATGGCGAGCTCGTCGAAAGCGATTTGGCCAATGCGCAGGCGGCCGTGCGCCCGCTAAGCCAGCAGGACTTTGTGCGCATCATCAATCTCGGGCTCGGCAACGAGGAAAGCGTCCTGCCGCGCGTAGATGATCCCCTCGCGCTGGTCGTACCTTCGGTCAGCGACAACCAGCGCCCCTTCCGCTTCGAACAGGAACGCGTTCGGGCCGAAAGCCTGACCTCGCGCATCGTCCGCGATCGAGTCTTCCGGTCCGCCGTGCTCGCCGCTTACGATCGGCGCTGTGCGCTGACCGGCCTGCAATTCATCAACGGGGGCGGCCGCGCCGAGGTCGCCGCTGCGCATATCAGACCGGTAGCGCACAATGGCCCTGACAGCGTCAACAACGGCCTCGCGCTTTCGGGCACCGCTCATTGGATGTTCGACCGCGGTCTGATTTCTTTGGACGACGACCTCTCGGTCGTCGTCTCACGCCACGTAAACGATGCCGAAAGCCTCGACCGGCTGCTCCGTCCCGACCGCAGGGCAATCGAACCGCTCGACCCGGCGCTCCGCCCGCACCCGAACTTCCTCGCGTGGCATCGAGAAAATATCTTCAAATCATAAGATCAATCACGGCCACCCTCAATTCACCGTAACCCCGCTCGGCACCGCTTTCACCCCTGCCGCCGCGAACAACACGCCGCCGCGCACCGCTTCGGGCGAGCCTTCGAGCAGCGGCAGTTTCACCAGCTCGCGCGTCGTTTCGCTGTCGTCGTCGACGACCAGCCGCAGCGAGGCGATGCCGATGTCGCTGCGTTCGATCACCACGTCGCGGATCGTCGCCAGCGGCCACGACAGGCTGTTGCCGCGATAGAGGCGCAGGCCGTCGTGAAAGATCCAGGCGTCGCGCTGGCGCCACAGCCGGAAGCAGGTCGACAGGCCGATCGCCGCGGCGATCATCGCCGTCGTCGCCACCGCATCGCCGAAGATCAGGCTGCGCAGCATCGCGCCCATGCCGTCGCCGCGCACCGGCTCCGCCTGCCCCAGCGCCAGCGCCGCCAATATCAGCGCGCAGACGATCGCCCCCGCCAGCAGCGGTTTGGGCTTCAGCCGCGCGATCACGACGATCCTTCGGTTTCCATTGCTCATCACCCGCACAAATAGGGACAGCCGCGCCCCGACGCCAGCCCCGCCAGCGCGCTCCCTACCGCCGCCAGTCCCACCCGATCCTCCCTGTGGCGAAGCCATGGGGAGGTGGCAGCCCGCAAGGGCTGACGGAGGGGCCGCTGGCGCAGCGCGCCGTCTGCGTCTCCCCATCGCTGCGCCACAGGGACGATCGCGGAGACACCGCTTGCGCCGCGCCGCGCGTAACCGTATTACACAAACAACACAGTAAGGAGCCTAGACCCATGTCCCTCGCCCTCTTCCTCGCCGCCGCGCTGGCCCCCGCGCCGCAGGCCCAACCCGCCCCGCCGCCCGCCGCCGCTGCGCAGCCCGCGCCGATGCCGACCGGCGCCGCGCTCGACGCGGCGATCGCGGCGAACGATGCGCGGCTGTTCTGGGCGGTATTCGAAGGCTGCGATCCCGCCGCGCTGCCCGATCTGCTCACCCCCGATTACCGGATGCTCCACGACAAGGACGGGCTGGCGATCGCCGACCGCGCCGATTTCGTCGCGGGGATGGAGAAAAATTGCGCCGCGCGCGCGCCGGGCGGTGCGCAGGCGGGCTATCGCAACCGCCGCCTGCTCGTCCCCGGATCGCGCGTCATCCGCGCGCTCGGCGACTGGGGCGCACTCGAAGAGGCGGCGCATGTCTTTTTCGAATGGAATGCCAAGGACGCGCGCTGGGACATGGTCGGCGGCGCGCGCTACATGCACGTCTGGCAATGGATGCCCGCCGAAGGCCGCTTCCGCCTGTCGGAAAGCCTGAGCTACGACCACGGCGCCGCCGCCCCCTATCCCCCGCCGCCCGCCGACTGATCCGTCGTTCTTCCGAATCCGGGACCGCGCGCCGCCAGCCGGTCCGCCCCGCCCGCGGGGTGAGCGGTGCGCGGGGGCGCCGCGGCCATGCTATGCTGCGCGCCTGAAAGGAGAAAGCCCATGCAACCCGTGACCGAAGGCGACCGCCGCAAGGAACTCGGCACCCTCCTCCGCCAGATCGCCGCGCATCCCGAACGCGACTGGAGCGCGGCGCGGCGGCGGATCGCGACGCTCAACAAGCTGATCGCGCGGCGGCCCACCCCCGCCTGATCGCACCGTCGCGCGCGCCGGTCGATCCGCCGCCCGTGCGGCAACGAACGCCCGGCGCGCCGGTTTCTCGTCAGCAAGGCCGCCCGTCCCCCCTTCCCCCTCCGGGCGGCCTTGATCGGACAATAAGGAGAAACCCGATGCGCAAGACCCTGATGACGCTCGCCGCCGGTGCCGCGATCGTCGCCGTTCCCGCCGTCGCGCAGGTCGGCCTTGGCGGCGCGGCCAATGTCAACGCGGGCGCCGCGCTTGATCCCGCCGCCACCGTCGGCGGCGTGACCGACCGCGTCGGCCAGACGGTCGACAGCGTCGATGCCGCCGCGAACGATGCGGTCGATTCGGCGAAGCTGACGCTCGCAACGCGCGAACAGGTGCGCGCCGGTGCACAGGTGACCGACGCCAAGGGCGCGAGCATCGGCACGGTGCAGGGCATCGACGGCGACAATGCGATCGTCGTTGACGGCGGCAAGCTCTACAACGTCCCGCTTTCGGCGCTCTACAGCCAGGCCGACAGCGTGACCGGGCCGCTGGTGACGAAGCTGCCCAAGGCCGATCTGTCGGTCCGCGCCGCGGGTGCCGCCGAAGCGCGCTGATACGCTGTCGGCCTTTCGGGGCCGCAATCGATGATCGCTGTCCCGTGGGTCGCGGGACGGCGACCGGAACGGAGCCGGGCGATGTGCCCCGGCTCCGTTTTTGACTCAGCGCAATGCACGGCGGCACATTCGGGGTAAGATCGGCGGATTATCGAAGCAGGAGGAAGGCCCCATGTCGCATACCCCCCACGAACTGGCCGACGCATTCCCGGGCGAAGCCGCGGCGATCCACCGGCTCAAGGAAGGCGACGCGCATTTCGCGGCGCTGGCGGAGCGCTACCATGTCGTCAACCGCGCCATCCACCGCGCCGAGAGCGAGGTCGAGCCGGTGTCCGACGAACATGCCGAGGAACTGAAGCGGCAGCGGCTGGCGCTGCTCGACGAGATCGCCGCAATCATCGCGGCGGAGCGGACGACATGAGCCGCGGCGGCGACAGCTTCGCCGCGGTGCGCACCGGACTGATCCTGCGCCTCGCCGACCTCAGGGCGCGCGGGGCGCGGGTCGCCGCCGACCTTACCGCGCCGATCAGCGCCGACGCCGAAGATGCGGCGATCGAGCGCGAGGATGACGATGCGCTGGCGGGCGAGGATGCGCTGCTGGCTCGCGAAGTCGCCGCGGTGACGGCGGCGATCGCCCGCATCGACGAAGGGAGTTACGGCATCTGCACCAGCTGCGGCAAGGAGATCGGCGCCGAACGGCTCGCCGCCAAGCCCGAGGCGGCGCTCTGCATCGAATGCGCGCGCAAGCTTTCGGCCTGATGCGCAAATGAAATGGCCCGCCCGGAGGCAGTTGGGCGGGCCAGTTTCAGTGCCGGACGCCCGATTGCGTCCCGGCCATCTGTTATCGGGGTGCCGGTCAATCCGCCTCTTCGAACAGATCGACCGCATTGGCGGCGGTCGCCGACAGGCGCACCGTATCGCCCTCGACCGCGGCGACGAGGCCGGCGGGCAGATAATGGTGCCGCGCACCCTCGCCATCTTCGGCCTGGGGGCTGTCGGCCTTGGTCAGCTTGATACGTTCGCCATCGACATGATCGACGGTACCGACATGGACGCCGTCGGCGCCGATGACGGCCATATGTTCCTTGATCGCGCTATGATCGTGTTCGGCCATGGTTCTTCTCCTTGCCGCGCCGTCGCCAGCTGATCCGGCGGCCGCGACGGGGATGATACGCATGGGGCGCCGAGTCGGGTCCATCGGCTTGGACGAAGCGCTCCGAAACCGCGCCGGCTTTCCAAACGGCGACACGCGGGCTAGCCTGGCCGTCATGCGCTTCCCCTTTCTCCTCGCTGTTTTTGCCTGCCTCGCCGCGCCGCTCCCGGCCGCCGCCTGCTCGCCCGCGCCGGGTTATGCGGTGCCGACCAACATGGAACTGACCGCCGAAGCCGAGCTGATCTTCCTCGCCACCGTCACCGGCGGCACCCCGATGGACGCGGCCGGCGCCCCCGACACGATGCGCGTCGACATCCGGCCGATCGCGGCGCTCAAGGGCAATCTTGCCGACGCGCCGAAGACGCTTCCGATCGCGCTCGCCACCGGCCGCTTCGCCACGCTCAGCAATCCCTACGAGCTCCAGCACGCCCATCCGCTCGCTTATATCGGCGGCTGCGTCCGCTACATGGTGCCGCTCGGTTCGCGCCTGCTTTTCTTCCTTGACCGCCACGATGGCGAATGGGGGCCGGCGGGCGGCCCCTTCTCGCGCTGGGCCGAAGATGTGCCGGGCGACGACGCGCCGTGGCTTACTGCGGTGCGCTTTTACCTCGAGGTGATGGCGCTGCCGGAAGCCGAGCGCACGGCAGCGCTGACCGAACGCCGCGATACGCTGCGCGCGCGCCGCGACGACCCCGTCGCGCAATTGCTGGCCGACGATCTCGACGCGCAGCTTGCAGGCCCGAACAAGCCCCTGCGCGAGGCCTTACCCCCTGCGCCCGACGGCGACTAGCACCACGGGCGCCGATACCCTTCCCACGGCCGCGCCAGCCCCGCATCGATGAGCACGCTGCCGACGCTTATCCCGTCGCGGGTAGCGATGCGCAGCTTGCGCGCGTAACGATCGCTGTCGCGTCCGTTTTCTTCGAGCCGAAAGGCCCCGGAATTGAACCAATCGCGCAGCCGCTCGGTCGCCTGCGTCCCCAAACGCGCCTCCTGCGCACAGCGCGGCGGATGCGTCTCCGGCGTGTCGATGTCGGCAAGGCGGTATTTCTGGCCCTCGAACCAGAAGGTATCGCCGTCGACGACGCAATTGCGCCCGCCCCCGGTATGACAAAACTCGAAATGCGCCGAATGCGGTTCGGGAGCGGCGGCTCTAGTCGCACCGGGCCATGACAGCTCGGCGTGGGCCGGCGCGGGCGCCTGCATGTGCAAAGCCGCCAAGGTTCCTGCAAAGGCTCCAGCTGCCGCCACCAGCACCCATATCCCCCCAGATCGGCGGGTGCGGATACGGCGACTACGCGAAGCGGAACGGATATCTGTCGGGTGCGGCATGCCGGCGAATTTGCCAGCGCAGGCTTACCAAAGTCCTGACGAGTCCGGTCCGAACCGCCAGCGACGACCGGCAGACGCCCCACTGCGGCGCCACATTGACCAGGATCAATGCCGCCGCGCCGCCGATCATCCATGTCAGGCTTCCGAACCACCAAGGAGCCCCAGACATGACCGATCCCTTGACCCAAACCCCCGTTCTTCTTTTCGCGCTGATGATGGTGAGTTTCATCGTCGTCGTCGGTGGTCTCGCGACGGCGGATCTGGTGCGCAAACGGCGCGATTGACGGGCTCGCGGGCTGGTGCAGCCTGAAGCGGAGCGGTAGGCTGCGCCATCAATCCCGATCCGAGAGGAACCTCACGATGTCACCGTCCCGCCCGCTCGCACTGGCCTTCGCTGTTGTCGGCCTTGCCCTTCTGTCGCCGGTGCAAGCCGCCGATATGGGTAAGGCATCACCCGACCCGATGGCATCTTTTCACGGCGGTACGGCCATTCCGGCGTTCGGCAAGGTCGCAAGTGTCACCGACGCCGATATGCGCATTCCCGCCGGAACCGAATTTCACATCGCATTCGACGTTGCCGCGGCGAAAGAGGCGACACTCAATCGCACGCTGGAATCGGCCGCCCGTTTTCTCAACATGCAGGTCGAAGCCGGCGTACCGGCCGAACGCGTCCATCTCGCAATTGTCGTGCATGGCCCCGCAACCTTCGATGTAGCGGGCGCCGAAGCCTATGGGCGAAAATATCCCGGTGCGGAAAATCCCAACGCCGCGCTTGTCGATGCACTGATCAAGGCCGGTGCCCGCATTATCGTGTGCGGCCAGAGCGCGGCGAGACAGGGCGTCACAAAGACCGATCTGCTCCCGGGCGTTGAACTGGCGCTATCGGCGATGACCGCGCATGCGCTGCTTCAGCAGCAAGGCTATACGCTCAATCCCTTTTAGCATCGCCGATCATCAGGGGGCGCCGCGCGGTTCGTCGTCTTCCACCCCGCCCGGTCCCAGTTCGTCGTCCTCGTCATCGTCGCTGCGTTCGCCGCGATAGGCATCCATATCGATGCGGCCCGATCGTTCCATCTGCCGCATATGATCCACCAGATCCTGCGCGTCGTCGCCCTCGTCGCGCGCCGGCGCTTTCCGACTGTCTTCGAGCGGACGCGCCTGACGCGCCGCCGCAGCGACGGTCTGCGCCTGTGCGGGTTCGTCATCCTGTTCGCGGTTGACCATTTCGGGGGCGTCTTCGTCGGGGGAAGCGGGCATCGAACCATCTCCTTGATTGCGCCTATCGGCCCCAAGAGCCTGTGCGGCGGGAATGGATGGAAAACGCGCGTGCGGCGGCTACAGTTCCTCAGGCGGCGGTCGCCAGCACCTTGTTTTCGATGACCCGAACGAAGGCTTCGGGATCCTGTGCGCCAGGGATCAGCATGCGGCCGCCCAGAATGAAGGCCGGAACGCCGGTGACATTATTGTCTGCCCAATAGGCCTCTTCCATGCGCACCATCTCGGCATAGTCGTCGCCGTCCAGAATCGCGGCGGCGCGGGCCGCGTCGAGTCCGACCGAGGCCGCGACATCGATCAGGACGTCGGGATCGCCGACGTCGCGATTGTCGGTGAAATGGGCACGGAACAGCGCGAGTTTCAGCGCGGTCTGAACGCCGGTCGCTGCCGCCTGATCGGGCTCTTCCAACGCTCCGGCCCAGGTGAGCAAACGATGCGCATCGAAGCTGTTGCGCATGCGAAAACCCGGCCCCCGATTGAATGCAAAGCCGAGGTCGGCCGCAATCACCGCCAGCCGCCCGCTATTGGCCCGGCTCTGTTCTTGGGTAATCCCGTATTTCCGGATGACGTGTTCTGCCGCGTCTTCGCCCTCGGGGGGCATGTGCGGATTGAGTTCGAAAGGGTGCCATTGGACGCGGAAGGCCAACCGTCCCTCAAAATGCGCCATGACCTTCTGAAACTTCAGCCAGCCGATAATGCACCAGGGGCACATGACGTCGGACACGATATCAACGCTGAGGCGCGGCAATTCTGTTTGGGTCACGGCCATTCTCCTGAACCGTGCCGCCAGCCTGCCCGATCGGTCAGCCCCCGGTACGGCGTTCCTTGCCCGACCGCCGGTTGCCCTGACGGCGCTCGGGGCCTTTGTAGTCGGGATCGTCCGCGACGCGCCGATCGCTATGGCGCCGGTCCGAGCTGTCCCGCTTGTCGTCATCGGATGTCATGTGCGGCCCCTTTCACACAGGAAACAGAAGCGCGACCCGATGTTAATTTACGCATAAACCGGCCCGCAACACAACAGGACCGAATTTCTCGTTACCGATCAGCTCATTATGACGAAATCTAGACCCCCGAAGCCGAAGCCGAGGCGCGGGAGAGCATATAATAGGCCGTGATCATAAGGCCGACCGACAAGGCTTCGATAATCATCGCCTGCACGATGCCGCCATTGACCAGGTCGCCGCTCGCCACCCCGATCAGGCGGCCGACCAGCGCAGTGCCGTAAAGCGCAGCAGGAACCAGGAGCGCACGCGACCAGCCGCGCAGCAGCCCCCCGATCGCCGCGCCGCCGGCGGCCACGAGGAAAAACGCCGACATGTCGGCACGCACCGTGTTCGCGGCGACGCCATCGGCAATGATTCCGAAGGTTTCGGTAAAGCTGGCAGGGTTCAGCACGCCGCGAATGCCGACGATGAAGAAGAGCAGCGCCCAGAGCAGGACCGCGCCGCGCAACACCCAATTGATCATGATCGTCTCTCCCCTAGCTTCGCGCCGAAGCTGCGGCATCGGGACAGAAAGTGCAATCTATTCCGCCGGCTCGGCCGCGAAGCTTTCCTCTATCCAGCCGCCGCCGAGTACGCGCGTGGGGTCGGCGGCATCATAGAGCACCGCCGCCTGGCCCGGCGCGACGCCATATTCGGGCGCGGCGAAGATCAGTCGGTCGCCGTCCATATGTGCCGGCACAGGCTTCGCCATGCTGCGCACCTTCGCCAGAACTGGGCGGCGATCGACCTCGGCAAGCCAGTTCGCTTCGCCGATCCGCGCGCCCGCGACGGCCAGCGCGCGGCGCGGCCCCACGATGACGCGCTTCGCCGCTGCATCGAGGCGTATGACATAGAGCGGCTCGGCCTGCCCGCCGATGTCGATGCCGCGGCGCTGACCGACCGTATAATGAATAAGTCCCTTGTGCGCCCCCAGCACCGTGCCGTCGACATGCACGATTTCGCCGCGATCTTCCGCCTCCGGACGCAGCTTGCGCACCAGCGTCGCATAGTCGCCGTCGGGGACGAAACAAATGTCCTGGCTGTCGGGTTTGCCCGCAACGCCAAGACTGAGATCGCGAGCGATTTCGCGCACCACGCTCTTTTCGAGCCCGCCGAGCGGGAAACGAAGAAAGTCGAGTTGCTCCTGCGTGGTCGCAAAGAGGAAATAGCTCTGATCGCGGGCCGGATCGACCGCCCGGTGCAGCTCGGCACCGGCCGGCCCCATCATGCGGCGCACATAATGACCGGTCGCGAGGCAATCGGCGCCCAGATCGCGCGCGAGTTGGAAAAGATCGGTGAATTTCACACCCATGTTGCAGCGGACGCACGGGATCGGCGTCCGGCCCGCGAGATATTCGTCGGCAAACTGGTCGATCACCGTATCGCGAAAGCGGCTTTCATGGTCGTGGACATAATGGGCGAAGCCGAGCCGGTCGGCGACCGCGCGCGCATCGCGTATATCCTGCCCCGCGCAGCAAGCGCCGACGCGCTTGGCCTTGGCACCATGGTCGTAGAGTTGCAGCGTCACGCCGATCACCTCGGCGCCCGACCGCGCGGCGAGCGCGGCGACGACGCTCGAGTCGACTCCGCCCGACATTGCGACCACGATTCGCCGATCCTTTAACGGACCGGCGAGCTGGAAGTCGGCCTGGGCCAGGCCCACGGGTGAAATTAGGGTTGCCATGGTGCCCGCCATCTAGGGATCGGTCATGCAAAATGCCAGCTTTTCCGCGGCGGGTGTCAAGATATTGACGGGGGTTAAGCTTCGCTAACAAGCGATGAAATGGGCATTTACTGGACCTTAGGCCGCACGCGCTAGACAGGCAGCATGAACTTGCTTCCCTCCGACCTTCCGCATCCAGCCGATGCGACGAGCCTGTCGAAGCCCGGCTTCGACATATTGCTCGCGGTGTCGCGGGCGCGGCAGGCGGCGCTTCCGACCGTTCGCTTGCTGCGCGAGCGCGAGACCGACGAATCGCATGCCGCAGCGGTCGGCGCTGTGCGCGAAATGCTGGGCGGCGGGATGCAGGCACTGGACGACGGAATGCTTCGCCCCGCGCGCTTCTTCGACTTGTCCGACGAAGCGAACGGGCTGCCCGAAACTGTGAACAGCGCGTTTACCAGAGGGTTTCAGCCGATGTTGAACCCCTCTTCTATAAAAGCACGGACGTCGGCTTTGCCGATCCCCCACGACGAAGATTTTATGGAATGAGCATGATCGAGAATCAGAAAATCCGGCCCGCCCAGGTCATCGGCCCCCTCGGGGAACCGCTGACGCTGGACAGTCTGCCGCCTGCGAACACCACGCGCTGGGTCGTTCGCCGCAAGGCGGAAGTGGTCGCAGCCGTCAATGGCGGCCTGTTGACCGTGGACGAAGCGTGTGAGCGCTATTCGCTGACGCTCGAGGAATTTGCCGGCTGGCAGCGGTCGATCGACCGCAGCGGCATGCCGGGCCTGCGCGTCACGCGTATCCAGCACTACCGGGATCTGTACGAGCGCCAGCAGCGCTTCTGATCGCATCCCGCGCGATACACGATGAAGGGGGCGCCTGCGGGCGCCCCTTTTTTTGCGTCGGAGCGGGACAGGAGTGGCGTGAAAACAAAAAATAGCATTGCGAAAGCATAGGCTTGCAAATTTTGTTGCAACCGATGCCAGCGGCGCGGCGTTGCCCCCCCTGTAACAAGGGAGAACTGTTATAATGCGCAAGATTGCTCTTACCCTCACCGCCGCTTCGGCCCTCGCGCTTGGCGCTTGCCAGAGCCCGGCCGCCGACAGTGTCGAGGATCAGGCCGAATCGCGGGCCGACGCCATCGATGCTCAGGCCGACACGATGCCCGATGGCGCCGCTAAGGAAGCCATGGAAAACAAGGCCGACCGCGTCGAAGAAATGGGCGAGGAAAAAGCCAACGCAGTGGATGACAATGGCGAGGTCGCCCCGTCCGAAACCGGCGTCGGCGACACGCAGAAGAAGTAAGACTGTCCCGGACCTGCGCCCCCCGCGGGTCGCGGACAGCCTGGAAAGGGCGCCAGCGGATGCCGCTGGCGCCCTTTCGCTTTTTCGCGACCAAAAAGATCTGCCCCTGTGACGCCGGTCACGGTGACGTCATGGCGGCGCCGCTAGAGCGATGTGCGTGGGACACGGGGGCTCCGACACCCGCGTTCTTCACCTTCCCGCCGCCGGTCGCGACCCCCGGCGGCGGGAAGGACCACCGGCTTATCCGGCGCCGAGCTGCTTCAGCACATCCTGAACCCCGCGCGCGCCCAAGTCGCTGCGCAGCGCCTCCAGCGCCGCCGCGACGTCGATCACATATTCCGCAACGCCGCGCGATTCCTCCTTGCGCGTGCCGCCCATCGCCTTGACCAGTCCCAGTGCGGCGTGATTTTCGGACAAGATATTGACGTCGAGCGTCGTCAGCCCTTCGGCGAGACAATCGACGAGCAGCGCCGCGGTCATCATCCGGGCAAGTCCTTGGCCGTGGAAGGCGTCAAGGATCGCGATCGAATATTCGCCGACGCGCATCTCGTCCCCGCCGGCGCCTGCCTTGTGCCGGACGGCATGAACCGCACCGATCGCCGGTTCGCCCTCGCATTCGGTGCAAATCGCGCCCCAGGCGATATGGTCGTGGCCATCGACATCGACCAGCCGCTCGATCACCGCATCGGGCATGGCAGGTGCAGGCGAAAAGAAGCGCAGATAGCGCGATTCGGCCGAGAGTTTCTGGATTCCGGCGCGGAGCAGGCCGGCGTCGTCGGGCCGGATCGTCCGCAGGCATACCGCGGTTCCGTCGTCGAGCACGCTGTGCACGACGATGTCGTCGATCGGCCTTGCGGGAGCGTGCACGCTTCGTCCTTTCCCGGCTGTCGTAGGTGTTCGGCAAGCTATCGCCGCCCGGGCCGAAAGACAATCGCCCCTGCCGGAGGGCGCAGCCCCTTATTTTTGCGTGAGAAGTTGAAAGTAGCCGGCGGCCGGCTTTGATATTCGGGGCGGCCAAAAAGCAAAAAAGGCCGGGTCGTGTATATTATGGATCTCAATCCCCTCAAAACGTCGGGGGCGGCAGCCTTTCCCGAAACGCTTGGTGGGCGGCTGGCGCGGTTGCGCAAGGCGCGGCAGCTGACGCAGCGGGATATTGCCCGCCAGCTTGGCGTTGCGGTGACGTCGGTCTGCTATTGGGAGCAGGACCGGTCGCGCCCCAAGCCGGCGCGGCTGCGCCGGCTCGCCGATGTGCTCGGCACCCCGCTTGCAGACCTGAACGGCCTCGGCGGTCCGCCTCAGTCCGCGCATCTTGGCGAGTTGGTCGCGCAGGCGCGCCGCGAGATCGCTGAGGCCGCCGGCACGACACCGGCGAAGGTCAAGATCATCATCGAGATGTAGCGCGCGCCCTCAGGCGTCGTCGCCCATTCGCAGCGCCGCGATGAACGCCTCCTGCGGGATGTTGACGTTGCCATATTCGCGCATCCGCTTCTTGCCCTCCTTCTGCTTTTCGAGGAGCTTTTTCTTGCGGGTCGCGTCGCCACCATAGCATTTGGCGGTGACGTCCTTGCGCAGCGCCGCGATGGTTTCGCGCGCGATCACCTTCCCGCCGATCGCCGCCTGGATCGGGATCTTGAACATGTGGCGCGGGATCAGATCCTTGAGCCGCTCGCACATCCCGCGCCCGCGTGCCTCGGCGCTGCCCCGGTGGACGATCATGCTGAGCGCATCGACCGGCTCATTGTTGACGAGGATGCTCATCTTGACGAGATCGCCGGGGCGGTGGCCGATCTGGTGATAGTCGAACGAGGCATAGCCGCGCGAAATGCTCTTCAACCGGTCGTAAAAATCGAACACGACTTCGTTGAGCGGCAGTTCATAGGTGATCTGCGCGCGGCCGCCGACATAGGTCAGATTCTTCTGGATGCCGCGGCGGTCCTGACAGAGTTTGAGGATCGAGCCCAGATATTCGTCGGGGACATAGATAACCGCCTCGATCCACGGCTCCTCGATTTCCTCGATCCGGTTCGGATCGGGCATGTCGGCAGGATTGTGCAGCTCCATCTCGGTCGGGCCGCCTTCCTTCGACCGGGTGAGCTTGAGCTTGTAGACCACCGACGGCGCCGTGGTGATGAGGTCGAGGTCATATTCGCGGGTCAACCGCTCCTGAATGATCTCGAGGTGGAGAAGACCCAGAAAACCGCAGCGGAAGCCGAAGCCCAACGCGGCGCTCGTCTCCATTTCGAAGCTGAACGACGCATCGTTGAGCCGCAGCTTCTGAATGCTTTCGCGCAGTTTCTCGAAGTCGTTCGCATCGGTCGGGAACAGGCCGCAGAAGACGACCGGCTGAACTTCCTTGAACCCCGGCAGCGGCGCCGCGGCGGGCCTTTTGGCGTCGGTGACCGTATCGCCGACACGCGCCTGCGCAACGTCCTTGATCTGCGCGGTGATGAAACCGATCTCGCCCGGACCGATCTCGACAAGGTCGGTCCGCTTCGGGGTGAAACAGCCGACGCGGTCGATCAGATGGGTCGTCCCCGCCTGCATGAACTTGATCTGCTGACCCTTTTTCAGCACCCCGTCGACGACGCGGACGAGGATCACGACGCCGAGATAAGGGTCGTACCAGCTGTCGACGAGCATCGCGACGAGCGGCGCCGCGGCATCGCCCCTCGGCGGCGGAATCCTGGCGACGATGGCTTCGAGCGTTTCTTCGATGCCGATCCCCGACTTGGCGCTGGCCAGCACCGCATCGTCGGCGGGCAGGCCGATGATATCCTCGATCTCCGCCTTCACCTTGTCGGTGTCGGCGGCAGGCAGGTCGATCTTGTTGATGACCGGCACGATTTCATGATCATGCTCGATCGACTGATAGACGTTGGCGAGCGTCTGCGCCTCGACCCCCTGCGCCGCGTCGACGACGAGCAGCGCGCCCTCGCACGCCGCCAGGCTGCGCGAGACTTCATAGGCGAAGTCGACGTGGCCGGGCGTGTCCATCAGATTGAGCTGATAGGTTTCGCCGTCGTGCGCCTTGTACGTCAGGCGAACGGTCTGCGCCTTGATCGTGATCCCGCGCTCCTTCTCGATGTCCATATTGTCGAGAACCTGCGCCGACATTTCGCGCTCGGTCAGCCCGCCGGTGAACTGGATCAGCCGGTCGGCGAGCGTCGACTTGCCATGGTCGATATGCGCGATGATCGAGAAATTACGGATATGCGAGAGAGGAGTCGTCATCGCGCGCCGTTAGCAGGGGAATTGCGCGCTGTCAGCACCGCCGCGCAGCCGCGCGCAGCCACCGGCGCGAAAGGTGTAGAAAAGCGTACAACTTCACACGCGATTGCAGCGGTCGCAGCGTCCCGAAGGCGCCGCAGGACCGGGCGACGCCCGCGGCGCGTTGCCGTTCGAAAAATGGCCGAAAACTGCGCAACTTCACGCGCGATTGCGTCGTGCAGGCTGTTGCGGAGCGGACACGCTGCGGCAGCGCGCCGGGCGCAAAGTGGCCGCCGCCGCGAGGGTCGCGCAGGAAAGGATGGCACGGAAGGCATGCGGCGAGGCTGGCATGCCGGAACAATGTAGGAAAGCGATTTCAGGCCGCCGGGTGCGGCGGTTCAGCCCGTCGTGCCGCGGTTCAGGCGATGCAAAGTGCTTAGCGCGGCTTCGAGCGCGAAGTCGATTTCTTCGTCGGCATCTTCGTTGGCGGCGACATCGGGCACCGGGACTGCGGCAGTCGCCGTCCTGGTTTCGCGGCGCCGGGCGAGCCCTGCCTCGAAGCGCGCGACCATCGCGCCGAGCGATTTGTCGGCGGGATCGGGCATCGCCGGTCCGGCAACCTTCGCGGGCTGAAGCCAGGGTTCGTCACCGGGCGTTTCAACCTCGACGGGCGCAAGATCGGCGAGGATCAGTTCATCCCCTTCGTCCGGCGCAGCGTCGGCTGCGGGCGGCGTATAGGGTGCCACGGCCGCTTCGACGATCTCGACAGCGTCCGCGTCCTCGACGACATCGGCAACGGCGAGCGCGTCGGGTTCATATTCGGCAAGATAGTCCGCCGCGACCTCGGGCGCCGCATCGACTGGCCCCAGCCCCTGTCCGGGAAGGTCGCGTCCGGCGCGCAGCGGCGCGCGCGGCAGATCGTCGGGATGGAGGTCGGCGCGGCGGCGCACCGGAATATCGTCGTCGACGGCCTCCCGGCGGCGGCGCAGGCGGCGCCCGAGCGCGGCAAGGCCCGACGCCTCGGGCTCGGCGATCAGCAGCGCGACAAAGGCCGCAACCAGCGCGGCGACAAGCGCCATGCCGAGCGCCAGCGCGAGACGGGCGCCATTGCCGACCGGCGGCACGAACAGGTCCGACAGACGGTCGAGATAGAGGTTCCAGCCAATGCCGAACACCCACGCCATCGGCATTACCGCGGCGAAGAGGAAGGTCAGCGCCGCGGCGCCGATCACCGCCGGCATCGCCGGGCGGAGCGCGCGCATCCAGGCGGCGGCGCGGGCCTTGCGATGCGAAACCTTGTCGGAGCCGTCGGCGCTATCGTCCATATCGTCCAAATCCGTCGCTCCCGAAGAGGAGCCTGTACTATATCATCAAGCCGCGAGCGATGCAGCGCCGCGGCGCAACAATCTCTGGTAAACGGGCTCGTAACGCAAAATGTTTGACGACCAGTTACGATCGGCCTCGACGAACGCCCGCGCGGTCCGGCGGCGTTCATCCCAGATGTCGCGATCGCGCAGCAGTTCGGCGAGCGCCGCGGCGATTGCCGGTGGATCGTCGGGCGCGAACAGCGTGCCCGTGACGCCGTCGGCGATCAGTTCGCGGTGGCCGCCGACATTGGATGCGGCGACGAGCTTGCCCTGCGCCATCGCTTCTAGCGGTTTCAGTGGCGTGACGAGATCGGTAAGCCGCATCTTCTTGCGCGGATAGGCCAGGATGTCGATCAGCGAATAATAGCGCTCGACCGCCTGATGCGGCACCCGGCCGACAAACAGGATGCGGTCGGCGACGGGCGACGCCGCGGCCTGGGCCTTGAGCGCCGCCTCCATCGGCCCGCCGCCGACGAGCAGCAGCCGCGCGCCGGGTTCGGCAGCGACGAGCGCGGGCATCGCGGCGATCAGATCGTCGATCCCCTCATAATCATAGAAGCTGCCGATGAAGCCGATCACCGCTTCGCCCGGCATGAGGCCGAGGTCGGCGGCGAGCGCATCGTTGCGCGGCGGCGGGTCGCCGAACAGGTCAAGGTCGACGCCGTTGGGCGACACGACGATCTTGGCGGGATCCACCCCGCGCGCGATCAGGTCGCCGCGCAGCCCTTCGCAGATCACCGCGACGGCGTCGGCGGCGCGGACGGCATGGCTTTCGAGCTGACGGGTCAGGAAATAGCGCGCGCTGCCCTCGCGGCCCGTGCCGTTGCCGACTGCGGCATCCTCCCAGAAGGCGCGAATTTCGTAGATCACCGGAATTCCGAGCCGTTTGCCGACGCGCAGCGCCGCGAGCCCGTCGAGGACGGGCGAGTGGGCGTGGAGCAGATCGGGGCGCCATTCGTCGACCAGCGCCGCGACGCGGTCCGCCAGCACGCCGATTTCGCGCCATTCGCGCCACGGCGAGCGCGCGGGCGCGATCGGCGGCGTGCGATAGAAGGTCAGCCCGTCGACGGTTTCGACGGGCGGTCCGGGGTCGGGATGGCGGACCCCCGTCACCCCGGCAACCGCCCACCCCTTCGCCGCCTGCGCCTTCATCAGCGCCCGGGTGCGAAAGGTGTAGCCGCTGTGCGCCGGCAGGCTATGGTCAAGGACGTGCAGGATCCGGGTCATCGGCCAAGCCTTTGCCATACAAGCCTTAACGCCGCGTCAACCCCGATCGGGTAAAGCCGCCGAAACGGGCCTGCGGGCCGCAGAGGAAGCCAGGTGCGCCGCCGATGATCGACAATTTTGCGATTGCCCTGACGCATGTGCTGATGGCGATCGCCCTCTGGCGCCTGCTGCACCGCGACGACCTCGACCGCGAGGTCGGCCCGCGCATGCTGTGGCAGCAACAGCGCGACGCCGAACGCATGGCGGCGATGGCGGCCGAGGCCGCGGAGGATCGCCGATCCGATGCGTGACCTTGCCTTCGTCGCCTTTCTGTTCGCCTTCATCGGGGTCGGCTTTCGCAAGCCGTTCCTGTTCGTGCTGTGCTTTTGCTACATCGACATCGTCGCGCCGCAGCGGCTCAGCTATTTCCTGATCAATTCGATTCCCATCTCGCTGATCGTCTTCATCCTCGCGATCATCGGCTGGCTCGCCTTCGACGACAAGCGCGACACGCGCTGGTCGGGGCGGCAGACGTTGATGCTAATCCTGCTCTTTTATTGCTGGATGACGACGATGAACGCCGACTTTCCGGTCGAGGCGCTCGATAAATGGGGATGGGTGTGGAAGGCGCTGGTCTGGGCGATCTTCCTGCCGCTGACGCTGCGCACGAAGCTGCGCATCGAATCGCTGTTGCTCTTCATGCTGCTGTCGGCCGCGACAATCGCGATCGCCGGCGGGATCAAGACCGCGGCGGGCGGCGGCGGCTATGGCGAATTGCAACTGCTGCTGTCCGAAAATTACGGCCTGTACGAAGGCAGCACCATGTCGACGGTCGCGGTGTCGATCATCCCCGCGATCCTGTGGTTCCGCCGCCACGGCACCGTCTTTCCGCCCGACTGGCGCGTCTCGCTCTTCTGCTTCGCGCTCTGCTTTGCCTGCATGTTGCTGCCGGTCGGGACGCAGGCGCGCACGGGGCTGATCTGCCTCGGCGTGCTCGCGCTGCTGTCGCTGCGCGCGGTCAAGCACCGGCTGCTGTATATCATGGGGGCGGTGCTGCTCGTCGCCGCGGCGATCCCCTTCCTGCCGCAAAGCTATACGCAGCGCATGGAAACGCTGCAGGATTATCGCACCGACCAGTCGGCATCGACGCGCGTCGCGGTGTGGGCGTGGACGTGGGACTATGCGAAGGATCATCCGTTCGGCGGCGGGTTCGAGGCCTATATGCAGAACCGCCTGCGCGTCGAAACCACCGGATCGAACGCCGATGCGGGTCGTCCGGGTGCGGGCGATCCGGTGATCCATGACGAACAATCGCGCGCCTATCATTCGGCCTATTTCGAAATGCTGGGCGAACAAGGCTATCCCGGCACGCTGCTGTGGCTGCTGCTCCACATCACCGGCATCGTCCAGATGGAGCGGGTGCGCCGCCGTTACCTCAAGACACGCCGCGCCGAGGAGCAATGGATCGCGCCGCTCGCGACTGCACTCCAGCACGGCCATATCGTCTATATGGTCGGGTCGCTGTTCGTCGGTATCGCGTTCCAGCCCTTCATCTACATGATGCTGGCGCTCGAAATCGGGCTGTCGACCTATTGCCGCCGCCGCGAGCAGGAATCGGGACGCAACTGGATGCGGCCGCGCGCGCAGGGATTTGCCGCATGATCGCGGCGCAAAAGCCCCGCATGCTGCCGACGCTGACCGGGGTGCGCGGCTTTGCGGCGCTCGCGGTGCTGTTCTACCATATCCGGGGCGGCATGGCGGGCTATCTGCCCGGCGCGGTCATCGACGGTTTCGCGCACGGCTATCTTGCGGTCGATCTCTTCTTCGTCCTGTCGGGCTTCGTGCTGTGGTGGAATTACGGCCCGGCGTTCGTTGCCGAGGGGACACGCGCCGCGCCGCGCTTTCTGGTCCGCCGCATCGCGCGCATCTTTCCGCTGCATCTCGCGATCCTGGCGGCGATGGCGCTGTTCGCGCTCGCGCTGCTCGCCAGCGGGCGCGATCCGGGACCGCATTACGGCTTTGCCGCGCTGCCCGCGCACGCGCTGCTGCTCCAGAATTGGGGCTTCACCGCCGATCTGCGCTGGAACGACCCGGCCTGGTCGATCTCGACCGAATGGGCGGCCTATCTGCTGCTCGCCGCGACGGGCGGCTGGGCGGCGCGATTGCCCGCCGGGCGGTGGAGCTTTCCGCTGTTCGCGCTGCTGCTCGCGGCGGCGCTAGGCGGCTGGTTCGCCGCGACGGGGCGCGCGGGAATCGGCGACGATATTGCGGCGACCGGCCTCGTCCGCTGCCTCGCCGAATTCTTCATCGGGGTCGCGCTCTGCCAGTGGTGGACGGCGCAGCGCGCGCGCGCCGACGGGAGCCGGGTCATATATGCGACGGCGGCGATCTTCGCGCTGGTCGCGGCGCTGATCTTGTTCGCCGGCCTGCCCCAGCCTGCGGCGATCCCGCTGGCGATGGCGGCGGTCGTCATCGCCGCGCTCCAGGCATCGCTCGCGCCGCGCCCGCTGCTGTCGGGGCGGGTCGCCCAGTGGCTCGGCAACATCAGCTATGCTGTCTATCTGTCGCACTTCTTCCTGTGGATCCTGTTCAAGCTGGTCCTTGTCGACGATCCGGCGATGGTCGCGCCGATAAAGATCGCCGCCTTCGTCGCGGTGACGCTCGCCGTCTCGCACCTGCTCCACCGCTGGCTGGAAGTCCCGGCGCGGCGCATCGTCCAGCGCGGCGGCGACGCTCTGTTGTCGCGGCTGGCGGCCGGGCGGCAGGCGCAAAGCCGCCAGGGCTGACGCCCGCCCGCTGGGCCGGCGGAGGGAACCATCGCCCGGCCAGGACGCTTAACAGGGCATGCCGTCGCCGCGTGCCGCCCCCCGCCTGATCCATGTCGACGACAGCCTGCCCGGCATCCGCCGCGAACGGGCCGCATCGGGCTGGCGCTATCGCGACGCCGCGGGCAAGGTGATCCGCGACCGCGAGGAGATCGAGCGCCTCAACGCGATCGCGCTGCCCCCCGCCTATGAGGATGCCTGGTTCTGTCCGGCCGCGAACGGGCATATCCTAGCGACCGGCTACGACGCGCGCGGGCGCAAGCAATATCGCTACCACCCCGATTTCCGGGCCGCGCGCGAGGCCGACAAATATGATCGCTGCGCCAGCTTCGGCCAGGCCCTGCCGCTGCTCCGTGCGCGGCTGGAAAGCGATTTGCGCCGCCGATCGCTGTGCGCGGACCGCGTCGTCGCGGCGGTCGTCCGCCTGCTCGATCTCGCCGCGCTGCGCGTCGGCAACGAACAATATGTCGCCGCGAACAAGAGCTTCGGCGCGACGACGCTGCGCCGGCGCCACGCGCGACTGGAAGGACAGAACCTCCGGCTCCGCTACCGCGCCAAGGGCGGCGCGCGGCGCGAGGTGACGATCAGCGACCGCAGCCTAGCGACCCTGGTGCGCCGGTTGCAGGATCTGCCCGGCCAGCATCTTTTCCAATATGAGGATGCGGAGGGCCCGTGCGCGGTCGGCTCCGACGAGGTCAACGCCTATATCCGCGAGGCGATGGGCGCCGATTTCAGCGCCAAGCATTTCCGCACATGGTGGGCGAGCGTCGAGGCGTTCGCCTGTCTGTACGACGCCGAAGAGCCACCCTCGCTCAAGGCGATGCTGACGCGCGTCGCCGACCGGCTCGGCAACACGCCCGCCGTTGCGCGGCGCGCCTATGTCCACCCCGCGATGATCGCCGCCGCGCAGGATCGCGAGGATTTTGCCGCGGTCGCGGGGCGCCTGCCGCGCGCGACCAAATATCTTTCGCGTTACGAACGCGGATTTTTGACCTATCTGGAGCGCGCGCCCGATGCCGGCGCGCTGCTCCGTTCCGCCTGACCGACCGACCAGACCAAGAGGACCGACGTGACTTTGCCTTTCCTTGCCACCGCGACCGCCAACCCCGCCGCGCAGATCCGCGCCTGGTGGACCAGCAGCGTCGCATGGGTCGATACGCACTGGCTGCAGATCGGCATCGCGGTCGGCGCCGGGCTCCTCATCTATTTCGCGCTCTCGCTGATCCGCGGTTTCGCGCTCAAGAAAGCGCAGTCGGCGCCGGGGCAATTCACGCTGACCGACATTGTCGGGCGGGTAATCCACAAGACCAAATCGCTCGTGCTGGCGATCGTCTCGGTCCGGCTGGTCGCGGCATCGGCCAATCCGCCGGTCGTCGTCCTGCATATCATCCAATTGGTCTTCACCGTCGCGGTGGTGCTGCAGGTGGCGATCTGGGCGCGCGAGATCGTCCTCGGGCTGATCCAGCGCCGCGCCGCCGATGGGCATAACGAGACGCTGGTCAACGCGATGGGCATCATCCGCCTGCTCATCAGCATCGCGCTGTTCGCGGTCGCGGCGATCGTCATCCTCGACAATATGGGGGTCAATGTCACCGGCCTGATCGCCGGCCTGGGCATCGGCGGCATCGCGATCGGCCTTGCCGCGCAGGGCATTTTTTCCGACCTGTTCGCGTCGCTGTCGATCATCTTCGACCGGCCGTTCCGCGTCGGCGAAGCGATCAAATATGACAATAGCGTCGCCACCGTCGAGCGCATCGGGCTGAAAAGCACGCATCTGCGCTCGGTCAACGGCGAGCTGTTGGTGATTTCCAACACCAATCTGCTGTCGAAGGAAATCACCAACTATGCCCATCTCGAACGGCGCCGCGTCCAGTTCGCGATCGGCGTCATCTATCAGACCACGCCCGCGATGCTGCGCGCGCTGCCCGATCTGCTGAAGGCGCAGGTCGAGGCCGAAGGGCATGAGTTCATCCGGTCGAGTTTCATCGGCTTCGGCGCCTCGAGCCTCGACTTCGAACTGGTCGCCGACATTCCGAGCGCCGACTATAACGAGGTCATCGCGGCCCGCACCGCGATCGGCATCCGCGTCTTCGAAGAGATGACCAACGCCGGCTACGACTTCGCCTATCCGACGCAGACGACCTTCACCGCGGCGCCCGACGGGACGATGATTCTCCCCTATGCCGAAAGCGTCACGATGAAGACGCCGAAGCCCGCCCAGTCCTGACGCTACGGCGCCGTAGCGCAAAGCCCTAGGCTCTTGTGCTACCCCGCCCCGCGGGCCTAGAACGCGCCCCTCGACAGACATAGAGGGGATAAAAGATGAGCGCGATGACGCCGCAGGAAATGAAGGAACTGGTCGGCAAGCCGCTCGGCACGTCGGAATGGGTGCTGGTCGATCAGGAGATGATCAACAAGTTCGCCGACGCGACCGGCGATCATCAGTTCATCCATATCGACGAAGAAAAGGCGAAGCTGACGCCCTTCGGCGGCACCATCGCGCACGGCTTTCTGACCCTCTCGCTTTTCCCCATGCTGATGGCCAAATCCGACTGCCCGCGCCCCGCGGGCGTCAAGATGGGCGTCAACTATGGCGGCAACAAAGTGCGCTTCCTTGCCCCCGTGCGCTCGGGCAAGCGCGTGCGCGGCCATTTCAAGCTGCTCGAGCTCGACGAAAAGCGTCCGGGCCAGTGGCAGCAGACGCTGGAATTCACGGTCGAGATCGAGGGCGAGGAAAAGCCCGCGCTGATGGCCGAATGGATCAGCCAGTTCTTCGTCTGACATATAAACCGGCATTCCGGCCGAACCTCCCCCGAAAAGACAACCGGAACCAAGCAGAAGGAAGTTTATCATGCGTGACGCCGTCATCGTTTCCACCGCCCGCACCCCGCTGACCAAGGCGGCGCGCGGATCGTTCAACAACACGACCTCGCCGACGCTGGGCGCCTATTCGGTCGCCGCCGCGGTCGAGCGCGCCGGGGTTGAAGGGGGCGAGATCGACGACGTCCTGTTCGGCGCCGCGATGCAGCAGGGATCGCAGACGATGAACGTCGCGCGCCTGATCGGCCTGCGCGCCGGCCTGCCCGTCACCGTTCCCGGCATGTCGATCGACCGCCAGTGCTCGTCGGGCCTGATGACGATCGCGACCGCCGCGAAGCAGATCATCGTCGACCGCCAGGACATCTGCGTCGCCGGCGGCGTCGAAAGCATCTCGAAGGTCAGCGGCAGCGGCAAGACCTTCTTCGAGGCCGACCAGGAACTGCTGGCGATGCACAAGGACATCTACATGCCGATGATCGGCACGGCAGAAGTCGTTGCAAAGCGTTACAACATCAGCCGTGAAGCGCAGGACGAATATTCGCTCCAGTCGCAGCAGCGCACCGCCGCGGCCCAGGCCGCCGGCAAGTTCGACGACGAAATCGTCCCCTGCAAGGCGACGATGGCGGTGGTGAACAAGGAAACGAAGGAAGTCACCTTCAAGGACGTCGTCGCCGACAAGGACGAGTGCAACCGTCCCGACACCACGCTCGAAGGTCTGCAGAGCCTGAAGCCGGTGATGGGCGAAGGCCACACGATCACGGCGGGCAACGCCAGCCAGCTTTCGGATGGCTCGTCGGCCTGTGTCGTCATGGAGGCCAAGGTCGCTGAAAAGCGCGGGCTTCAGCCGCTGGGCCGCTATGTCGGCATGGCCGTTGCCGGCACCGAGCCCGACGAAATGGGCATCGGCCCCGTTTTCGCAATCCCGAAGCTGCTCGAACGCTTCGAGCTCAAGATGGACGACATCGGCCTTTGGGAACTCAACGAAGCCTTTGCCGTGCAGGTGCTCTACTGCCGCGACAAGCTCGGCATTCCGAACGACCTGCTCAACGTCAACGGCGGTTCGATCTCGATCGGCCACCCCTTCGGCATGACCGGCGCGCGCTGCGTCGGCCACGCGCTGCTCGAAGGCAAGCGCCGCGGCGTCAAATATGCCGTCGTCACCATGTGCATCGGTGGCGGCCAGGGCGCAGCAGGCCTGTTCGAGGTCTTCTGATTTGCGTCTGAATGCTCCGCGTGTCGAGCCGGTCGATTTGGGCCGGCTCGATGCCGACCAGCGCGCGGCGCTTGAACCCTTTCTTGCCTCCGATGGCGGCAAGGTGGGCGGCGGCAGAATCCTCAATATCTTCCGCACGCTGGCGCAGGCGCCCAAGGCGCTGACCGCTTTCCTCGGCTGGGGCAATTATATCCTGTCGAAGCGCAATGCGCTTGCGCCGCGGGATCGCGAGCTCGTCATCCTGCGCACCGGCTATAATTGCCGGTCGGGCTATGAATGGACGCAGCATAAGCGCATCGGACTCGACTGCGGCCTGACCGAAGACGAGATCGAGCGGATCAAGGCCGGACCCGACGCTGCGGCCTGGAGCGATATCGACCGCGCGATGCTGCGCGCGACCGACGAGTTGACCGCGAACCATTTCGTTGCCGACGCGACCTGGGCGGCGCTGGCGCCGCTCGGCGACAAGGGACGCATGGATCTGGTGATGACCGTCGGTCAGTACACACAGGTTTCGATGATGCTCAACAGCTTCGGCATCCAGGTCGAGGCGGGCTGGGAGGTCGATCCCGACCTGCGCGCCTGACCATTTAAGCCTGACTATTTTCTGGGGAGAGACAATATGAGTGGAATCGGCGTTATCGCCACGCTGCGCGTGCAGCCGGACAAGGAAGCGGAATTCGAAGGCGTGTTTGCGGAGCTGGCCCCCGCGGTGCGCGCAAACGAGACGGGCAACAGCTTCTACAAGCTGTTCCGCACCGCCGAAGCCGGCGTTTACAAGGTGCTCGAATGCTATGACGACGAGGCTGCGGTCGCCGCGCACCGCGCGTCGGACCATTTCCGCACCCTCGGCGCGAAACTCGGCCCCTGCCTCGCCGGAGCACCTGAAATCGAAAGCCTGCCGGGGGTCTGATCGCCCAGGGTCAGAGCGTCAGCCATCGTTCGCAATCGTCCCTGACCCGCGCATCGGCGTCGCGCCGGCCGAGCTCGAGCGCCGCCGTTCGCCCCTTATCGTCTGCGACAGCAGCGAGCGCGGCGATGGCGCTGGCGCGCGCCCGCGGAACCGGATGGCTGACCGCCATATGTTCGTCGATGTCGCGGGCATTGTCGGTCAGGCGGATTCCGCAGCGGAGCAACGCTTCGGGGGACGTCAGCGTCGGCCGGCTCGCGATCGTGCCCCACCGCGCGGCGTCGCGCCGGCGGCGGCGCGAACTTCGGGGCGCGGATCGGCGTCGGCCATCGCAGCCGCGTGCAGGGTGGCCGGTTCGAGCGCGACATGGCGTGCGATCCGGGCCCACGCAGAGACAGTACTGCGCGTCAGCGCGCGGACAGTTGTGGCCGACCGTCGCGATGGTCACGGCGATGTCAAAGACCGACCCGTCGGCCGTCGATCCGTACAGGCCCACCGCGGTGTCGAGCAGCGGGAGCGCGTCGATGGCAATGGGCGGAAATTCCATAACCTCTCCTGTCTGAAACGGCGGCGACGATGCCGCCGGCGACGGGGCCAGGAAGGCGACGGAGCGAAGCCCAATTAGATTCGCGTAATCGCCGATGCGAGCCAGAGCGACAGGCCGGGGGGCGGATCGGCGGGCGGCGTTTCGGTGCAGTGTCGCACCGCATCGGCGCGCGCGCGGGCCAGGATCGCGGGCGGAGTCGCAGCGGGGTGGAAGATATGATCGGCCTCGCCCAGCAGGCGCGCCGCGCGGAGCGTCAGATCGTCGGGATCGTCGCTGGCGAGCGCGATCATCTCAAGGCGCGCGGGCGCCGCCACATGTTCGGCGGCGAGCCAGGCAGCGACAGCGCCTTGGTCCGGCCCGGCAACCGGATCTAGCGCGCCGCCGGGCGCTAGCGCGGCATCGATGGCGCGACGGCGGTCGGCGGCATCGGACCAGCGCGCCTTCATCGCACCGCGCGCCGCGAACAGCGCGGCGGCGAGATTGCCGAGGGTGGCGGGCAGCAACGCTTCAATCCGCTGGCGCACCGCCTTGGCAAGCCCGGCGGACGCGCCGCCGGTGCCGACCGCGATAGTCACCGGCGCGCGATCAACGATCGCGGGGGTGGTGAAATCGCAAAGATCGGGCCGGTCGACGACATTGACGAGGAGGCCGCGCGCGCGCAGCTCCGCTGCCGCTTCTTCAGCGCCCTCGTCCAGCGCAACAAAGGCGATCGCCGCGCCGTCTTCCCACTGCGGCACGATCCGCCCGCCGGCGCGCGCAATCAGCCGCGCCTTCGCATCCGCAGCCTCCCCCTCCCCGACCAGCACGACCGTGCGGCCTGCAAGGTTCAGGAAGAGAGGAAACTGGCGCATCAGTCGATCCAGTCGGGGACGCGTTCGGCCGCCATGATCGTACCGGCGGCGATGCGATCGGCGACGACGATATAGCGGTCGCCGTCGACGAGCACTTCGGGAACCAGGCTGCGGCTGTTGTAGGTCGATGCCATCGTCGCGCCATAGGCGCCCGCGGTACGGAAAACGGCGAGATCGCCCGCCGCAACCTTGTCGATCACGCGGTCGCGCGCGAAGGTGTCGCCAGTTTCGCACACCGGGCCGACGATCGAGGCGGTCATCGTCTCGCCGCTCGGACGCACCGCCTGGAAATCGTGCCACGCATCGTAGAGCGCCGGACGTGCCAGATCGTTCATGGCTGCGTCGACAATGACGAAATCGCTCTGCGCTCCCGGCTTGACCCACAGCACTTCGGTGAGCAGCACGCCGGCGTTGCCGGCGATGACGCGCCCGGGTTCGAACATCAAGGTGACGTCCCATTCGCGGGTGACGCGCGCGACCATCGCGCCATAATCGGCGGGGCTCGGCGGATTGTCGCCCTCCTTGTAAGGAACCCCGAGCCCGCCGCCGAGATCGACATGGGTGATGTCGTGTCCCGCCGCTCGCAGATCGGCGATCAGCCGCCCGACGCGGACGAACGCCGCTTCGAGCGGGTCGAGGCTAGTGAGCTGGCTGCCGATATGGAGCGCAATGCCGCGCAGCTTGAGGCCAGGTAGCCGCGCAAGGCGGTCGAATATTTCGGGCGCAACGTCGATGCCGACGCCGAACTTGTTTTCGGCCTTGCCGGTCGAGATCTTGGCGTGGGTGCCCGCATCGACGTCGGGATTGACGCGCAGGACTGCCTGCGCGGTCATTTCCTTTCGCGCGGCGATCTCTGCGAGCGCGACGCCTTCGGGTTCATGTTCGATGTTGAACTGGCCGATGCCGCGGTCGAGACCGAGCGCCAGTTCGGCGCGCGTCTTTCCCACGCCCGAAAAGACGATATCTTCGGGCGCCATCCCCGACGCGATCGCGCGTTCGAGCTCACCGCCCGACACGACATCGGCGCCATAGCCCTGCCGCGCGAGGACCCGCAGCACGCCGAGATTGGGGTTGCACTTGATCGCAAAGGCAATGTGCTTGCGCGGAATATCGGCGAGCGCGTCGCGAAACACTTGCGCATGGCGTTCAAGCGTCGCGCGCGAATAAACATAGACGGGGGTGCCGATTTCCTCGGCAATGCGCGGCAAGGGGATGTCTTCGGCGTAGAGAACGCCGTCACGATAAGCAAAATGATCCATGGAAAAGGTCCTGAACTCAGCCCGGAGGCGGCAAGTCGAAATCGTCGGGTTCGCGCTTTTCAGATCGTTTAAGAAGGTCGTCGCTGCGCGCGGGCCGGGCCTGCGCGTCAGGCGTCGTGAGCTCCTCCGTGGTCGGCTGGCGCTGTGCCCCGATGGGTAGCGCCGGCGGGGCCGAACCCGCCACCGGCTTCAGATCTTCCTTCTTTCCGCACGCGCCAAGCGTCACGAGCACAGCGCCCGAGGCGGCCAGCAAAATCGTCGTGCGGATCTTTGCCATCACCTAAATCTCCAGCGCCGCGCGCGCCGCGGCAACAGCCTGCCTTACCCGTTCGGGCGCGGTGCCGCCATAGCTCATGCGGCTGGCGACAGACGCCTCGACGGTCAGCGCCGCGAGCGCGGCGGGCGTGACCGCGGCATGGATCGCCGCCGCTTCGTCCGCCGGAAGCGCCGACAATTCAACGCCGAGCTCTTCCGATCGTTTCACGCAGGCACCGACGATATGGTGCGCCTCGCGGAACGGCACCCCCGCCTCGCGCACCAGCCAGTCGGCCAGATCGGTCGCGGTCGAAAAGCCCGATGCGGCGAGCGCGCGCATCCGGTCGGTGCGAAAGGCCAGCGTGTCGACCATGCCGGTCATCGCGGCGAGCGACAGTGCGAGCGCGTCGAAGGCGCCGAAGACCGTTTCCTTGTCGTCCTGCAAATCCTTCGAATAGGTGAGCGGCAGCCCCTTCACGATCACCGAAAGCCGCTGGAACGCACCGAGCAGCAGGCCTGCGCGGCCGCGCACCAGTTCGGCGGCATCGGGATTGCGCTTTTGCGGCATGATCGAGCTGCCGGTCGACCAGGCGTCGGGCAGACTGACGAAACCGAAGGGCTGGCTGGCCCAGATCACGATCTCTTCGGCGAGGCGCGAGAGGTGAATCGCGGCAATCGAGGCGGCGGCACAAAATTCGAGCGCGAAATCGCGGTCCGATACGGCATCGATACTGTTCGCCATCGGCCGGTCGAAACCGAGCGCCGCCGCGGTCGCCGGACGGTCGAGCGGGAAGCTGGTGCCCGCAAGCGCGGCGGCGCCGAGCGGCGATTCGTTGAGCCGCGCGCGCGCATCGCGGAAACGGCCGCGATCGCGGCCGAACATTTCGACATAGGCGAGCAGATGGTGGCCGAGCGTCACCGGCTGTGCGACCTGCAAATGGGTGAAGCCGGGCATGATGCTGTCCGCATGTTCGTCGGCGCGCGCGAGCAGGGCGCCCTGAAGCGCCTTCAGGCCGGAATCGATACGGTCGCAAGCGGTGCGCACCCAGAGCCGAAAATCGGTCGCGACCTGATCGTTGCGCGAGCGCGCGGTGTGGAGCCGCCCGGCGGCTTCGCCGACCAGTTCCTTGAGGCGCGATTCGACCGTCATGTGAATATCTTCGAGCGCAAGATCGACCGGCACACCGTTCGCGGCGAACTCGTCAGCGATCTGCGCCAGCCCGCGATCGATGGTCGCCGCGTCGGCCGCGGCGATGATCCCCTGCGCGCCGAGCATCGCGGCATGCGCGCGGCTGGCGGCGATATCCTCTTCCCAAAGACGTTTGTCGACGGGGATCGAGGCGTTTATCTCTTGCATGATCGCCGCAGGTCCGCCACCGAAGCGGCCGCCCCACATGCTGTTGCTATCGGGAGTATTCGCCATCCGCCGCGTTCCAAATCTTCGTCTTGCCGTGCTGGCCCTGCTGATCGCCGGTTCCGTCGCGGGGTGCGATAGGCAAAAGGAGGCCTCGGAGCAAGCAGGCGCGGGGCAAGCAAATATTTCGCCCGGCGAAGCGGCGCATGGCCGCGACCCCGCCACCTTTCAGCATGTCGTCGAGCGCGGCAACGCCGGCAAGGCCGGACCGGCCGCCGTCTTTCGCGGCCCCGACGACGCACCGGTGACCGTCGCGTCGTTTCGCGGCAAGCCGCTGCTGGTCAATCTGTGGGCGACCTGGTGTGCGCCCTGCGTGGCCGAAATGCCGACGCTCGATGCGCTTGCCGCGCAAAAGGCAGGCAAGCTGACGGTCGTCGCGGTGGCGCAGGATCTGCAAGGCGCTTCGGTCGTCGATCCCTGGTTCCAGAAGGCGGGGCTGAAGGCGCTGCAACCCTATCTCGATCCGCAGAACACTTTGTTGGACGCAGCGAATACCGCGCTGCCGACGAGCATCCTCTACGATGCGAACGGGCGCGAACTGTGGCGCGTGGTGGGCGCCATCGACTGGCAGGGCGATGAAGCGAAGGCGCTGCTGGCGGAAGGCGGAGTGTAGAATGAAGACGGCGGACGCATAGCGCCCGCCGCCTTTTGAAACTCATTTCGACGATCAGCCTTCGATCGAGACGCGCCCCACATGGTAGCCCTTCTTGCGCATCACCTTGGTGTAATCCTTGTCGGCGTCGACGACTTCGGTCGCCCATTCGTCCCATGCATCCCAGCGATCCTCGCGATCGGTTGCGCGGCCCAAGTCGCTCTTGAGCTCCTTTTCAGCCTCCAGAATATCGGTGCGATAATTGTACCAATATTTATTGTAGACACCCGCAATCGGCACGCTGCGAACCGGTGGGCGATCGAACCCCGGAGGCATCGACCCATAGGGAACCGTCGCCGTTGCTGCACCGGCGGGAAGAGCCATAAGCGCCGCCAAAGTCGTCCATTTTTTCATCGTTCGTCTCCTTGGTGGACCCTGCTGGTCAGGAGAAAGAACGAAAGAGAACCGGCTTTTCTTCACGGACCGACGAGGATTCGACACGCCTTGCGGCGGAATCGTCCACGGCCATCCCCGCGGGCAAGGCGGCGCTTTCGTCCGATGCCGAAGCTGACCGCGGCATCGACGATTGCCGCTACCCTGGATGCGCCTCGTCACCGACGCTCGATTTGAGCAGTCCGCGGAACACATCCTGCGCGGTCCGTTTGCCCTGCGTCACGTCGAAGACGTCGCGCGCGATCGGCATCGCGATGCCGTGACGGTCGGCGAGCGCCATCACCGTGGGCGCGCTTTTCACGCCTTCGGCGACCATGTGCATGTCGGCGATGATCGCGTCGATATGGCGCCCCTTGCCGAGTTCGACCCCGACGTGGCGGTTGCGCGACAGCGGGCTGGTGCAGGTTGCGATCAGGTCGCCCATGCCGGTCAGACCGGCGAAGGTTTCGGGGCGCCCGCCCATCGCGACGCCGAGCCGCGTGATTTCGGCCAGCCCGCGCGTCATCAGCCCTGCACGCGTATTGTCGCCCGCGCCGAGCCCGTCGCCCATGCCGACCGCAATCGCGATGATATTCTTGAGCACCCCGCCGAGTTCGCAGCCGAGCAGATCGGTGTTGGTATAGACGCGGAACAGCCCCGAATGAAAAAGCGGGTGCAGCGCGCGCACGACGATTTCATCCTCCATCGACAGCACGCTCGCCGCCGCCTGGCCTCTCATGATCTCACGCGCGAGATTGGGGCCGGTGAGCACACCGACGGGGTGGCCGGGCAGCACCTCTTCGATCACCTCGGTCATCCGCTTGCCGGTCGCGAGTTCGAGCCCTTTGGTCAGACTGATCACCGGCACCCAGGGGCGCAGATGATCGCGCGCCTCCTCGAGCACCGCGCGAAAGCTGTGCGACGGCACGCCCATGACGAGGACGTCGGCGCCCGCCACCGCTTCGCCGAGATCGGCTGTCGCGCGCAGCGCCCCGGGCAGCCGGATGCCGGGCAGATATTTGCGGTTTTCCTGCTCGCGGTTGATGCCGTTGACCGTTTCGGCGTCGCGCGCCCACAAGGTGATCGGCGCGTTGCGCGATACCGTCGCGGCGACCGTCGTCCCCCAGCTCCCCCCGCCGAGGAGGCCCACTTTCAGGCGCATGTCTCTCTCCCTGTTTCGGGCGAGAGTGGCGCGCTTGCCCGCAATTGGCAAGCCGCTCCTCCCCGTGCCGCAGGCAGGGGGAGGTGGCAGTGGCGTAGGCGCTGACGGAGGGGCGCAAGGCCATATGCCACCGCCCCTCCACCATGCTCCGCATTGTCCCCCTCCCCACCGCCCCGCGGCAGGGAGGATTCAGAGCTCGGCGAGAAAATCCTTCATAAGCGCGGCGGTGGCCTTCGGGTCCTCGACCATCGGTACATGGCCGACATGATCGAGGACATGCGCGCGGCTATTTGCGATACCCGCTTCGAGCACGGGAACGCAGCTGATGTCGATCAGCCGATCGTGGCGGCCCCAGATGATCAGCGTCGGCACCGTTACCTCGCCGAGCCGGTCGTTGAGCGGGCGGTCGCGCATCTCGGTCGCAATGACCCAGAAGGCGGTGTCGAGCTGATCGCGATATTTGAGCGCGTCGGCGTAGAGCACCGGCTTCAATCGCGACGGCACGAAGGGCGGTTTGTGAACGACCATCGCGACGAGGCGGTCGGCATCCTCAATACCAGCCAGGACGAGCGGGTTATAATCCTCGTTCGCCGCCTGTTTCTGAAGGTCGCTCTCGTTCGCGCCCGCTACCCCGGCGTTGTCGATCAGGATCAGACTGGCGAGCGCATCGGGAAAGTCGAGCGCGTAGCGCAGCGCGATCCAGCCGCCCATGCTGTTGCCCGCGATATGCGGCTGCCGCAGCCCGAGCGCATCGACGAAAGCCTTCAGCCGCGCGGTCTGCGCTTCGATATCATAAGCAAGATCGGGGTTGCGTTCATTCTCGCCAAAACCGGGGAGATCGGGTGCGACGACATGATAGTCGCGCTTCAGAAAGGGCGCGAGAAACGACCAATTATCCTTGTCGCCCGAAAAGCCATGTACGAGCAGCAGCGTCGGCTTGGCAGGATCGCCGCCTTCCAGATAGGGCCAGGCGCGGCCGTCGACGGTAACGCTTTTCTGCACCGTACCGCCGCGCCGACGGAGCAGCGCGCGACCGATCGCGACGAGGCGGCCGGGGAAGACGAAATAGAAGATCGCCAGCGCGATCAGCGGCGCAAAAAGCAGAATGAGGAGGAGCTTCATGATGGGGGGTATCCGGCCTTTCCTGAACCGTTCGCGTCGAGCGCAGTCGAGACGCCCATCGGCGTGCCATTGTCCTGCCGAGTGTCTCGACTGCGCTCGACACGAACGGGATTTGAAATTGTCCTAACGCTCCGGCACATGCGCGTCGAACCAGCCGGTCAGATCGTCCAGCACCGCATCGCGTTCGGGCTCGTTATAGATTTCGTGGAACAGGCCGGGATAGATTTCGAGGCGCTTGTCGGTCGATGCGACATGGTCGAACAGATAGTGCGAGCCCGCCACCGAGGCGAGACTGTCATGGTCGCCATGCTGAAGCAGGATCGGCAGGCTGATCTTCGGCGCACCCGCCCGCGCGGCCGCCATTGCGTCCATGAACTCCTTGCCGAGCCGCGCGCCGATCTTGCCCGTATAGACAAGCGGATCGGCAAGATAGGCGGCGACCACTGCCGGATCGCGGCTGACCCCGTTGGGATCGAGCGCCAATACTCCGAGGCGCGGAAAAAAGCGCGACAGAAAGCCGCTGATCCAGACGGTGAAGCGCGAAGGCGGCACACCGGGGACAATCGCCGGGCCGGATAGTGCGGCGGCGACAAAGGCGTCCTGCCGATTGATCAGGAACAGCGTCGCGATCAGGCCGCCCATGCTGTGTCCGAGCAGCAGGCGCGGCGCGCCCGGATGGCTGACCTCGACGAGCGTCAGCAATTCGGCCATGCCGTCGGTGAAAGCGGCGAAGCGCGGTACATAGCCCGCCTCGCCATCCGACTTGCCATGGCCCCAATGGTCGACCGCATAGACGGCATAGCCGGCGTCGGTCAGCCGTTTTGCCACATGGACGTAACGCCCGGCGTGCTCGGCATAGCCGTGCGCGAGGAGCACCACGGCCTTGGGCGCCGCAGCAGGAAGCCAATGGGTGACGTGCAGCGTCGCGCCCGCGCCCGCCGATCCCGGCGGCAGCATCACGCCCGCCATGCTCACCGGACCGGCTTTTTGAGCGCCGCGCTGCGGTGGCCGGGGCCGTCGTCGCCGCCCTTGTCGATGCGCGCGAGGATGGTGTCGAGAGCGCGGCTGATCGCGGTTTGGGTGCGTACCATCTCGATCTTCGGCCAGGCGGTGCGCATGCCGGTGTCAATCAGCTCGTCGATGTCCTCCTGCGACAGATCGGACAATATCTTGGTGGGCGACCAGAATTTGGGCGGCCGGATGATGTTGATGTCGCCGGTATATTCCTGATTGATCAGTGAGCGCGCCATATTGGCGAGGCTGTTGAGCGGCGGCACCAGTTCGAGCGGCTTCTGGAAGATCACCATATTGGCATTGAGCCACGCCTTGAAGGTCGCCATCGACGCATGTTGAATGGCCTCGAGCGGCGCCATCTGCTTGCGCGTGTCGGTCGCGAAAGGCAGCGCGAGCGGGTTCGCCTGGCTGACGATATGATGGTTGACGCCGTAGAGGCGTTCGAGTCGCTTGGTCGGGATGTCGTGCGTGACCGACCCGTCGACCCAGCGCCGGTCGGGCTGATAGGGCACGCGCTTGCCCGCCTCGTCGAGCGCCATCAGCATGACCGGCGGAAAGACGCCGGGCACTGCGCACGAGGCGAGCACCGCTTCGCGGATCAGCACATTGGGCGCGGTGATCGCGTTGAGCAGGCGGCCGTTCTGATATTTTTCAGCGGGCGCGACCGACACGTTGAGATGCCGGCCGCTGACCTCATAGGCTTCCTGAAAGGTCAGGTCGGGGATGAGCTCGGCGAGGCGGGCGGCGACCTCGTCAGGGGCGAGGCGGCGCACTTCGGGGTCGCGGTCGGCGCTGGCGAGCTTGTCGCTGGCCAGGAAGGCGCCAACCTCGACATCCTTGCGCGTGCAGACGACCGCGGCGACGATCGAACCGCCGCTCGATCCCGCGAGGATCGTCGGCAGCACGCCCTCCTCCCACAGCGCTTTCACGACGCCGACATGGAAATAGAGAAAGCTGCCCGACCCCGACAGCAGCAGCGCCGAGCGGCCGTAGCAATGCTGGGCGCGGCGGAAGAAATCGCGCTTTTCGTCGCGCGGGATGCTGCGCGCCGCAGCGATCTTGCCCAGCGCGGAGACGACCTCTGCCACATAATCCTCGATCAGCCTTTTGGTGCCGAAACGGGCCTTTTGATAAAGGCGCTCGTGGCCCATGCCGTCGATATTGCCGTGAATGCCTTCGTTGAGGACAAAGAGCAGCCCCTTCACATCGCCCGCCGCCGCCAGCTTGCGCAGCCGTTCGAGACGGGCGCGGATCGCGCGATAGTCGAAATGCTTGCTTTCGTCGGCGTCGCGCCACGCCTGCATCCCCGATTTGCCGTCGGCGGCGATCGCGGCTCTGGTCCAGGCGGCATAGTCGGGCGCCTTCGCCAGATCGGCGTCCACGCTGAGCGTCGGGGAAAAGATCATTCGGTGGTCCTGCAACATCGCCTATTTTTTGCGATTCTTGCCGCTGACGGCGGCTTTGGCAACCGGTTTCGCCTTGCCCTTTGCGGCAGGTTTGGCCGTCGGCTTTGCCTTGGCGGCGGGCCTCGCCGCCACTTTCGGCTTTGCCGTAGCGGCTTTGGGCTTGGCGGTCGCCTTTTCGGGTTTGGGCTGCGCGGCGAGCAAGTCGGCGAAACTTTCGTCGATGCACGTGCGGAAGAAGGCGATGTCGGGCATGATCGCGCGTTCGGAGATGATCGAGAAGCCAACCTGACCGTTATAGCTGGGGGTCGCGATGAACAGCCCCATATTGTTGGCGAGCGGGCCTGCGCCATATTGCTGCACTAGCTGCGCCCCGGCGAGATAGAGCGGCACCTGCGCGCCCGGCACGTTCGAGATGAAAAGATTGGTGCCGCGCACCGCGAAGCGCTCACTCGTCAGGATGCGCGCAACCGCCGCCATCGTCGCGCCCGGAATATGCTGCGACAGGTCGGTCATGATCCGCGCGCTGACGCCCGCCTTCGCCTCCTTCGCTTCCACCGTATAGTCGCGGATCGCCGCGAGGCGCTTCAGCGGATCGGCAATGTCGGTGCGCAGCGGCACGCTCATCGCGGTCACCTGATTGCCGGGACTGTCGGCCTTGCCGCCCTTGCCGCGCCGGTTAATCGGGGCGACCGCGACGACGCTTTCCTTGGGCAGTTCGCCATGCGCCTGAAGATATTTGCGCAGCGCGCCCGCGCACGTCGCAAGGATGACGTCGTTGACCGTCGCACCGGGCACCTTTGCCCGCACCTTCGCGATATCGGCGAGCGCCACCCGGGTAGCGTCGAACATCTTGTGCGGGCCGACGGGTGCGTTGAAGCGCGTTTCGGGGACGCCCGCGGTCATCCCCTGATCGCTGAGCATCGACTTGCGCGCCGCGGTCATCAGCGAGGGTGACACCTTGAGCAGCGCGTTCATGAATTTGACCGGCGATTGCATCGACGCGCTCCAGGCGCGCGTGGCGACCTCCGCGCTCGACGGCGCGCGCCCGAGATCCTCCACCGGCGCGCCGGGGATTGCCGGCGTCCCCTTGGCGTCGATGTCGCTCATCGCGATGAAGGCATGCGCGCCCGATGCGCCATCGACCGCGGCGTGATGGACGCGGTGGAGCATCGCGAAGCTGCCCTTCGGGATGCCGGGGATACGGTCGAGCCCCTCGATGATATAGATGTCCCAAAGCGGCCGGTTCATGTCCATCGGCTTTGAGAAATAGCGCGCGACCGCGATGCAGAATTGCCGCCAGTCGCCGGGTTCGGGCAGGCGCGCGTGGCTCATATGCGCTTCGATGTCGAAATGTTCGTCCTCCACCCAATAGGGATGGTCGAGATCGAGCGGCAGCCGGTGGAGCCTGCGCTTGAACAGCGGCGAGGTGTCGACGCGCGACTGGACGTGCGCGATGATGTCCTTGAACCGCACGAAGCCGCCCGGCGCCGTCGAGGGATCGTAGATGTATATACCCATGATGTGCGTCAGATTGTTCGCGGTCTGGGTATAGAGGAACTGGGCGTCCTGGGCGCTGAGTTGCTTAAGCATGCGAACCTCCATCCAACATCGATGATCCCGTCATTGCGAGCGGAGCGAAGCAATCTTCTGTCATCGACCGGGCGCAGGGGCGAAGGCGTAAGATTGCCGCGTCGCCTGCGGCTCCTCGCCATGACGGAAGTTGAGTCATGTCATTCTCCCGACCCCGGCAATCGGTCGGCGAGCGCAAGCGTGGCGAGCCGCATCGATTCCATGACGTTGGCGAGCCCGCGGAGTTCCACGAGCAGCGCGCGGCGCGCGCGCAGGCCGTCGGGGGTCGCGGTTTCCGCCAGCCCCATATGGCGCATCTGCGACAGGGCGTTGGCGAAGAGCAATTTGCCGATCGACGCCTCGCTGCTGATCCGGCGCAAGAGCCAGGCCTGCCGCCCCTCGATCAGCGCGGCGTCGAGCAGCATCTTTTCGTCGACCGGGTCGCCGGGGCGCGCGCGCGCCAGAATATCGGCGACGACCGAATAGGCTTCGGCAAAGGGTAGCAGGATCGCATGGCCGACCATCGGCTGACAGCGGCGGATGAGCTGCGCAACGCCGCGGTCGCCGCTCGCCAGCCGTTTGGCCCAGGCGGGGTCGATGCGTTCCAGTTCGGCCTCCAGCGCGGCAAGATGTTCGCCGCGCGGCGGGTAGAAGAATTCGAATTTGAACAGATCGCGCAGCCGGTCGATCCGCGTCCAGAAGGCGGCGGTCGAATCCTTGCTGTCGGCATCGCGCAGTTCGAACAGCGCCAGCTCGATCATCGCGCGGTCGAGGAAATGATGCGCGATGATGTTGCGATAATAGCTCGCCATCGGATGCTTGGCGGGGTCGATCGAATAGACGGTCTCGCTGCCGGCCTCGAACCGCGTGAGCAGGCCGCCCTCGACGAGCGTGTCGAGCGTCGCCGCGAGCGCCGCGGCGTCGCCGCCTTCGAGTTCGCGGCTGAGGCGGATGCCGCGCTCGCGTGCCCAGGCGGTGATGCGCGCGATCGTCGCGATCATCTCTGCCTCGGTCACGCCGCGCGGCGCGGTGCCGAGCAGGATGAGGCACATGACCGAAGTGACGGTAAGCGGAGTGACGCGGTTCGCCTCGACCGCGACGGCGAAGGCGATACGCTCCAGCGCGCGCCGGTCGTCGGGGGCTGGCGCCTCCGGAATGACGACGGGATCGCCGATGTCGAGACGGATGCGCCCCGACGGTTCCTTGAGGCTCTTCATATAGCCGATGAACCAGGCGAGGCTTTCGGGTTTCTTGGTCCGCCCGGTCTGTTCGGCGGCATATTCCTCGACATCGCGGATCAGGTCGAAACTGGTGACGAAGGGCACGAAATGCACCCCCTGCGTCCCGGTCGCATGCGCGGCGTCGAGGACATATTTCATCAGGCCATATTTGGGCGGCATCAGCTTGCCGAGACGCGAGCGAGTCCCTTCGAAGGCCCAGGACAGCGGGAAGCGCTTCGCGAGCAGCCAGGCGATATAGTGGCGCAGCACCAGCTTGTAGACCGGCTGATCCTGAAAGCTGCGGCGAATGAAGATCATTCCCGAGCGGCGGAAGAACTGGCCCATGATCGCGAAGTCGAGATTGGCGCCGCCGAAGCTGTGCAGCATCGGCAGGTCATTTTCATAGGCGAGGCGGCTGGGGGTCGCGCCGTCGATATAGGTTTTGTGCGTGAACAGGATCGCGGTCGGATGTTCGCGCAGCACCGAACGCAGCTTTGCAAGCTCGGCCGCGTCGACCTCCATCTCGGGCGCATAGCCGCCGAACATCATCCGGTCGAGCCGCGCGCGCAGGTCGAGGAACAACGCACTGGGGGTCGAGATGACCTCCTTCATCAGCGGGCGCGCCTCGCGGTAGAGATCGGCGACGGGACGGCCGAGCTGGCCGGCAAGATCGGCAAGCGCGGCGCGGAATTTGGGGTTGGTGCGCAGCGAGTCGGCAACGAAGCGTGGCACCTTGTAGCGGCTGCCGCGGATGCCGCGTTCGGCGACGTCGAGCGCGAGCCCCGCCTGCCGCGCGACGAAGCCGGCAAATTCGCTGCTGCCCTCCTCGCAGCCGTCACCGCCGCCGGTCTGCGCGAGATAGCGTGCCTTCAGCTCTGTCTGCGTTGCCGCTTCGCCGACGAGGATCTGCGCCCGGCGCCGGTCGCGCCACAGGATGAACCGCGCGCGCAGCGGCCCCGGCCGGCGCGGGTCGCCGAAGATCAGATGCCGGAATTTCAGCGCGCGATCGCGCTCGAAACCGGGGATGCGCCACGCGACGCGCAGCGGCACCACCGTGCGCGCAGGATCGCCCGCCAGCCGCGCCTTGAGCGCATCGAGGTCGAGGGCATGATCGTCATCGGCGATCGCGAGGCTGACCCACATCGGCGCGCCCTCCCCGCCCGGATCGACCGAGGTCGCGTGGATCCAGTCGAGCAATATCTGCCGCTCGATCCGGTTGCGCGCGTCGATGATGTAAAGCCGGTCGGGCAGCTGCTCCGCGACGAATTCGCTGCGGGGCGTGCCGTCGGCCATGGCCTTAAACCACCGTCATTGCGAGGAGCGAAGCGACGCGGCAATCCAGCGTGGCGTAACCCGCCCTGGATTGCTTCGCTTCGCTCGCAATGACGAGGTGAAACATGGGCTAGGCCTTCTTTACCTTTCGGGGCGTCGGCTTTTTCTTGGCGGCAGGCTTCTTGGTAGCCGCCTTCTTCGGCGCTTTTTCGGGTTTTGCCGTGGGCGCCGCCTCCTTCGCAACCGATTCCGCGACCGTCTCCTCGGGCTGGCCGAGGGTGCGCAGGAACATGTTGCGCACGTCGCGGACATGGGTGTTCAGCGTCTTCACCTGCCATTCGGACGTATCGACGGGCGGCAGGACGGTGACGCGCACCGTCGCGGGGCGCATCACGAATTCGTTCTTCGGCGCGACGTCGGTCGCATTGTGGATGACGATCGGGACGATCGGCACCCCCGCCTGCATCGCGAGGTGGAAGGCGCCCTTCTTGAAGGGTTCGAGCTTCGGGGTCAGGCTGCGCGTCCCTTCGGGGGCGATGCAGATCGACTTGCCTTCCTTCTGAATGGCCTCGACCAGCGGTTCCATCGCCTTGATGGCGCTCTTGCCGTCGGCGCGGTCGACGAAGACGGTGCCGCCCCATTCCATCAGCTTCCCCAAGATGGGAATGTCCTTGATCTCCTTCTTCCCCACCCCGCCCATGTCGCGGCGGATGAGCTTGGCAAGGATCATGACGTCCGCCTTGCTCTGGTGGTTGAAGATGAAGATGCACGGGCGCGACGACCAGAGGTGGCGTTCGTCCTCGACCTCGAGCTCGACGCCGGTGATCGCGGTCGCGAAGTCGCCGAACAGCCCCATCGAGAAATTGACCGCCTCGCGCTGCGAACGGGTCAGCGCCCAGATCGGCAGGCCTGCCGCGAAGGCGCCGATCAGCGAGCCGGTGGCGTAGATGGTGCGCGTATAGTCGACCCACGACGGCGTGCCGCGGCTCGCGAAGCGCTGCACCGGCCAGCCCCGCTCGTCGGCGATCGCCTTCAATTTCATATTGGGATTGAGCGGCCGCGGCTTGCCGACGCGTTCGAGCAGTTCGATGTCGTCGTCGCTGTCCGAATAGAAATAGCTCTGATCGAGGTCGAGGCCATAGTCGGCGGCAAGCTCCTCGGCGGCAAGCACCTTGCCTTCGCCAAAGCAGAGCGGGCGGATGATGTCGCCGGTGAACACGCCATCCTCTATCTCATAGGCCGAGCATTTGATGTCGGATATGCCGAGGTCGCGCGCGGTCGGTTCGATCTGGTAGATCGTCGCCGACGAGATGATCGCGACGCGGTGCCCCTTGGCCTGATGCGCCTCAATGATCGCGCGCGTCTCGGGATAGATTTTGCGCGCGATATGCTTCTTATAGAGTTCTTCGCCGAACTGGACGAAGCTTTCTTCCTCGACGCCTTTCATGAATTTGGCGGCGCCGCTCATCAGCCCCGAAAAGCCGATCGCGCCCAGACTGTGCTGCGCGATGACATTCGCGGTCTCGGCGATTTCCTCGACCGACATTTCGCGGCGCTGCAGCTTTTCGCGCAGCATCGCCGTCGCCGAATAGCCCGCGATGATCGTTCCGTCGAAATCGAAGAGCGCGGCGATATGCGATCCGGGTTCGGACGCGAGAACTTCTTCCAAATGCGGCTGCGGCCTTGGCACGCGCATCTCCCCCACTGGCGGCTGTACCGCCTTATCCCTGCACGATGACAGGTAAAATGGGGTTAATCAATGGCGCGAAAGCGCCGACGCCTCGCGCGCGAGTGTCTCGATCCGGGCCGGATCGAGCGGCCCCGCGGGGACGACCCAGCTGCCGCCGACGCACAGCACCGTGTCCAGCGCGAGCCATTCGGGTGCGGTCGCGGCCGTGATGCCGCCGGTGGGGCAGAAGCGCGCCTGCCCGAACGGCCCCGCGAGCGCCTTGAGCGCAGGGATGCCGCCGCTCGTCGCGGCCGGGAAGAATTTGAAATGCGAGAGGCCAAGATCCATGCCGCGCATGATGTCGCCGGCATTGGCGGTGCCGGGGAGGAAGGGAATGCCGCTCGCGACCGCCGCCTTGCCGAGATTGTCGGTCAGCCCCGGCGAAACGATGAATTCGGCGCCCGCATGGATCGCGCCCGCCAGCATCGCGGGATCGAGGACGGTACCGGCGCCGACGACCGCGCCCGGCACCGCCTTCATCGCCTCGATCGCAGCGAGCGCGGCAGGGGTGCGCAGCGTGACCTCAAGCACCGGCAGACCGCCCGCGACGAGCGCCTCGGCCATCGGGACGGCGTCCTCGACGCGGTCGATGACGATCACCGGGATGACGGGGGCTAGCGCCATGATCTGGTCGATGGACTTGTCGGACATCTTCTAACTCCGTTCGCCCTGAGCTTGTCGAAGGGCTGTTCTATTCTGAATCCGCTGAAAGGAAGAGCGGTCCTTCGACAAGCTCAGGACAAACGGCTTTCGCATCAGACGACGGTTTCCATCGCCGCCAACATCGCCGAGCCGCCCTTTTCGGCTTCGTCGGCGTGGTGACGGAACAGCGCAAACAGCTCGCGCCCGACGCCGAGTGCGGGCGGCGGGGCGATGGCGGGCGACCGCGCGGCCCATTCAGCGGGATCAACGAGCGCCGTCACCTCGCCCTTTACCGCGCAGACGCGCACCATGTCGCCGTCCTGCAAACAGGCGAGCGGGCCGCTGACCCCGTCGGGGCCGGGCAGCGCCTCGGGCGAAAGGTGGATCACCGCGGGCACCTTGCCGCTCGCCCCCGACATGCGGCCATCGGTGAGCAGCGCGACGCGGTAGCCGCGGTCCTGCAGCACGCCGAGCGCCGGGGTGAGCTTGTGGAGTTCGGGCATGCCGTTGGCGCGCGGGCCCTGGAAGCGCACGACGACGACGCAGTCGCGGTCGAGTTCGCCCGCCTTGAATGCAGCGAGCACCTGATCCTGATCGTCGAAGATGCACGCCGGGGCTTCGATCGTCCAGCGATCCGGGGCAACCGCGCTCGTCTTGATGATCGCGCGGCCAAGATTGCCCGACAGCAGCCGCATGCCCCCGTCGGGCGAAAAAGGCGCGGAAACGGGACGCAGCATCGTATCGTCGCGCGACGTTTCGGGTGCGGCCTCCCAATGAAGCGCATCGTCGACCAGCACCGGCTGTCCCGAATAATCGGCCATTGACCCGCCCACCGTGAGCACATCTCCGTGGAGCAGTCCGGCGCCGAGCAGTTCGCGCACGACATAGCCGATCCCGCCCGCGGCGTGGAAATTGTTCACATCGCCCGCGCCATTCGGATAGACGCGCGCGAGCAGCGGCACGGCGCGGCTCAGCTCGTCGAAATCCTGCCAGTCGATGATGATCCCCGCCGCCCGCGCGATCGCCGGCAGGTGGATGGCATGATTGGTCGAACCGCCGGTCGCGAGCAGGCCGATCGCGGCATTGACGATTGCCTTTTCATCGACGCAGCGCGCGAGCGGGCGATAGTCGTCGCCGGTCCAGCCGATTTCGGTCAGCCGGTGCGTCGCGGCACGCGTCAGTTCCTGCCGCAGCTTTGTGCCCGGATTGACGAAGGCGCTGCCGGGAATGTGCAGCCCCATCAATTCCATCATCATCTGGTTGGAATTGGCGGTGCCATAGAAGGTGCAGGTGCCCGCGCCATGATAGCTGGCCGCCTCCGCCTCGAGAAGCGCGTCGCGGCCGACCTTGCCCTCGGCATACAGCTGACGGACGCGGACCTTTTCCTTGTTCGCGAGGCCCGACGGCATCGGCCCCGCCGGAATGAGGATCGTGGGCAGATGGCCGAAACGCAGCGCGCCGATGAGCAGGCCGGGAACGATCTTGTCGCAGATGCCGAGCAGCAGCGCGCCTTCGAACATCGCGTGGCTGAGAGCGATCGCGGTGCCCTGCGCGATATTGTCGCGGCTGAACAGCGACAGATCCATGCCCGCCTGTCCCTGCGTCACCCCGTCGCACATCGCGGGAACGCCGCCCGCGACCTGCGCCGTCGCACCGGCTTCGCGCGCGAAAATCTTGATCTGTTCGGGGTAGCGGCCATAGGGCTGATGCGCCGACAGCATGTCATTATAGGCGGTGACGATGCCGATATTCATCTCGGCGCCCGCGCGGATCGCGGGCTTGTCCTCGCCCGACGCCGCGAAGCCATGCGCTAGGTTGCCGCACGAAAGATTGCCGCGGTTGGTACCGGCCTCGCGCTGGCGCTGCATCAGATCGAGGTAGGCGGCGCGGCGCTGGGCGCTGCGGCGGGTGATGCGGTCGGTGACGGCGGCGATCGTGGGGTGGAGATCAGTCATGGCTATTCCCGTCAATCATGCCAGCTTGCTCCGTCGCGTTCGATGAGCGCGATCGCGCTCGACGGGCCCCAGCTTCCCGCGGTGTAGGTCTGCGGCGCCAGATCGACCGATGCCCAGGCGTCGCGGATCGAATCGATCCATTCCCACTGCGCCTCGACCTCGTCGCGGCGCACGAACAGCGTCTGATCGCCCTCGATGAAGTCGAGCAACAGCCGTTCGTAGGCGATGCGCCGCCGCTCGCCCTCGAAACTGTGCGAGAGCGACACGTCGAGCGTGACCTCTTTGAGCTTCACCCCGTCGCGGTCGAGCCCCGGCTGCTTCGCCATCACCTTGACCCGGATATTCTCTTCGGGCTGCAGGTTGATGATCATGCTGTTGGCGTCGAGCCGGCCCGCGCCGACGCGCGCGAAGATGTTATGCGGCACCGGCTTGAACTGGATCAGCACTTCCGACTTGCGCTGCGGCATCCGTTTGCCGGTGCGCAGGTAAAAGGGCACGCCCTTCCAGCGCCAATTGTCGATATAGGCCTTGAGCGCAACGAAGGTTTCGGTGTTCGACGGATGGCCCAGCTCGTCGGCATAGCCCGCGACCGCGGCGCCGTTCACCGCGCCGCTCGTGTACTGACCCTTGACGCTGTGCGCCTTGACATCATCGGCGCGCATCTTGCGCAAGGACCGCAGCAGCTTGACCTTTTCGTCGCGCACCGCGGTCGCCGAGACGCTCGCCGGCGGCTCCATCGCGATGATCGCGAGGAGCTGGAGCATATGGTTCTGCACCATATCCTTCAATGCACCGACGCCGTCATAATAGGACACCCGGCCTTCGAGGCCGACGGTTTCCGCCACGGTGATCTGGACATGGTCGATCGCCTGCGCGTTCCACAGCGGTTCGAACAGCATGTTCGCGAAACGCAGCGCGAGCAGGTTCTGGACCGTTTCCTTGCCCAGATAATGGTCGATGCGGAAAACGCGATCCTCGGCAAAGGCGCTGCCGACCTGTTCGTTGACCGCACGCGACGAGGCGAGATCGTGGCCAATCGGCTTTTCCATCGCGATCCGGCATTCGGCGCAGGCAATCCCGGCCGCGGCGAGCCCCTGCGCGATCGGGCCGAACATCGATGGCGGGGTCGACAGATAGGCGCCGATCGGGCGGCTCATCCGGTCACCGAGCATTTCGGCCAGCCGGTCGTACCCCGTACCTGCACCCGCATCGACCGCGCAATAGTCGATCCGCTCGAGGAAAGCGGCAATCACCGCTTCGTCGATGCGATCGCCCGCGAGGTGATCGTCGAGCGCGGCGCGTACCATCGCGTGCGCCCCTGCCCGATCCATCTGCGAGCGGCCCGAGGCGACGATCGTCATCGCATCGTCGAGCAGCCCGTCCATGTGCAGATTGTAGAGCGAGGGGAAGAGCATGCGATGGGCAAGATCGCCCGTCGCCCCGAACAGCACCAATGTTTCGACTTTGACGCTCACAAATATCCCCTTGGATAACGGACAGGGACGGTGGCGAAAGCCCCTGGCGATTGCAACGCGCATACGTAAGCCGCATAGCTTTGCATCGCCATTGGCAAGCCGCCCGCATCTGGCATAGGAACGCGCCATGACCGACGCGCCCACCCCCTATGATGTCATCGTGATTGGCGGCGGCGTCAATGGGGCCGGCGTCGCGCGCGATGCCGCGGGGCGCGGCGCGCGCGTGTTGCTGATCGAACAGGGCGATCTGGCGCAGGGCACCTCCTCGGCTTCGACCAAGCTGATCCACGGCGGGCTGCGCTACCTCGAGCATTATGAATTCGGCCTGGTGCGCGAAGCGCTGGCCGAGCGCGAGATATTGTGGGGCATCGCGCCGCACATCATCTGGCCGATGCGCTTTGTCCTCCCCTATCGCGACGGGCTGCGGCCGCGCTGGCTGCTGCGGCTCGGCCTGTTTCTCTACGACCATATCGGCGGGCGCCGGAAATTGCCGCCGACGCGGTCGATCGACCTCGCGCGGCATCCGGCGGGCGCGCCGCTGCAGCCGCAATATGCCAAGGGTTTCGAATATTCGGACGGCTGGGTCGACGATGCGCGGCTGGTGATGCTGAACGCGCGCGACGCCGCCGACCGCGGGGCGCGGATCAAGACGCGCACCCGCGCCGACCTGATGCGGGTCGAGGACGGGCTATGGGTGGTCGAGGCGACGGGCGCGAACGGCCAAGCCTATCGCTTTACCGGCCGCAGTCTTGTCAATGCCGCCGGCCCCGCCGTACTCGACCTGCTGCGCCGCGCCGCCGCGCCGCCCGATTATCAGATGCGGCTGGTGCGCGGATCGCACATCGTGGTGCGCAAGCTGTTCGACCATGATTTCGCCTATTTCTTCCAGCTTCCCGACGGCCGCATCTTTTTCGCCATCCCCTATGAGCGCGATTTCACGCTGATCGGGACGACCGACCAGGATCATGAGGGATCGCTGGCCGACGTGCATGCAAGTGCCGAGGAAATCGCCTATCTGTGCGAGGGGGCGAACCAGTATTTCGCCGCGCAGATCGGCCCCGACGATGTCGTGTGGACCTATTCGGGGGTGCGGCCGCTGGTCGAGGACGGATCGGGCAAGCCCGAGGCGGCAACGCGCGGATACCGCATCGACCTCGACATGGAGGAAGGCGCGCCGCTGCTCACCATCTATGGCGGCAAGATCACCAGCTATCGCCATGTCGCCGAACATGCGGTCGACGATCTGGCGGCCCATGTCGCCGCGCTGACCGGCGCGCGCTGGACCGCCAGCGCGCCGCTGCCCGGCGGCGATTTTGGGACCGACGGCGCGGCGGCGCTGAAGGCCGACTATCGGCTTGCCCACCCCTTCCTCTCCGCCGCGACGGCCGTCCGCATCGTCAAGGCCTATGGCACCGACGCGCGGGCATGGCTCGGCACGGCCCAAAGCTGGGACGATCTGGGCGGCGAGATCGCGCACGGACTGTCGGCCGCCGAAATCCGTTGGATGATCGACCGCGAATGGGCGCAGACGAGCGACGACATATTGTGGCGGCGCAGCAAGCTGGGGTTGCATTTCACCGCCGAGGACATCAAGCGGCTCGACGCCTTTCTGGACGGCATCGCCGTCAAGTTCGCGCTGCCCGAGTAGATCAGCTTTTGACGCGGCGGTTGTGCGGTGGCCGCTTTTCCCTTTTGCCCGCTTGTTCGCGCAGCCGGTTCTCGCGCTCGGCCAGTTCTTCGAAGCGGCAGAGCGGAATTGGTGCGGGCGGTTTCTTCTTGTCGGTCATTCTTCTCTCGTCACCCCGGACCTGGTCCGGGGTCCATGCGAGCTTGCGCCGCGAATGGATGCCGGATCAAGTCCGGCATGACGAAAATATGGCGTTCACGCCGCTTCGGCTTCCGCATCCGCGGGCAGGCGGATCATGTAATCGAACGCCGACAGCGCCGCCTTCGATCCTTCGCCCATCGCGATCACGATCTGCTTGTAGGGGACGGTCGTGCAATCGCCTGCGGCGAAGATGCCGCGCTGGCTCGTCTCGCCGCGATGGTCGACCTCGATCTCGCCGTGGCGCGACAGGGTGACGCTGTCCTTGAGCCATTCGGTGTTCGGCACGAGGCCGATCTGAACGAAGATGCCTTCGAGTTCGACCTGATGCAGTTCGTCCGAATTGCGGTCCTTATAGGCAAGCCCCGTAACCTTTTCGCCGTCGCCGAGCACTTCGGTGGTCAGCGCCGAGGTAATGATCCGGACATTGGGCAGGCTCGCGAGCTTGCGCTGGAGGACGGCGTCGGCGCGGAGCTGGCTGTCATATTCGATCAGCGTGACGTGCGCGACGATGCCGGCAAGGTCGATCGCCGCCTCGACGCCCGAATTGCCGCCGCCGATCACCGCGACGCGCTTGCCCTTGTAGAGCGGGCCGTCACAGTGCGGGCAATAGGCGACGCCCTTGTTGCGATAGGCATCCTCGCCCGGCACGCCGAGCTGGCGCCAGCGCGCGCCGGTCGAGAGGATCACGGTGCGCGCCTTGAGCGACGCGCCGTTTGCCAGCACGACTTCGTGCAATCCGCCCTCGGTCTTGGCCGGGATCAGTTTCTCGGCGCGCTGCAGGTTCATGATGTCGACGTCATAGTCTTTGACGTGGCTCTCGAGCTGCGCAACGAGCTTCGGCCCTTCGGTGTGCTGGACCGAGATGAAATTCTCGATTGCCATGGTGTCGAGCACCTGCCCGCCGAAGCGTTCGGCGGCGATGCCGGTGCGGATGCCCTTGCGTGCCGCGTAGATCGCAGCCGCGGCGCCCGCGGGGCCACCGCCGACGACGAGCACGTCGAACGCCTCCTTGGCGGCGATCTTTTCCGCCGCCTTTGCTTCGGCGCCGGTGTCGAGCTTGGCGAGGATCTGTTCGAGCTCCATGCGGCCCTGACCGAAATTCTGCCCATTCAGGAAAATCGTCGGCACCGCCATGATCTTGCGCTCCTCGACCTCGGCCTGGAACAGCCCGCCGTCGATCGCGATGTGGGTTATGCGCGGGTTGACCACGCTCATCAGGTTCAATGCCTGCACAATGTCGGGGCAATTCTGGCACGACAGCGAGAAATAGGTTTCGAAGTGGAAGTCGCCATCGAGCGCCGCCACTTGCTCGAGGACCTCGGCGCTCACCTTCGGCGGGTAGCCGCCGACCTGGAGCAGCGCGAGAACGAGCGAGGTGAATTCATGGCCGAGCGGGATGCCCGCGAAGCGCACCGCGACACGGGCGTCGCTCGCGCGGCGGATCAGGAAGCTGGGCCGGCGCGCATCGTCGTCGGCGCGCGTCACGCTGACCTTGTCCGACAGCGCGGCGATATCGTCGAGGAGCGCCGCCAGCTCGGCCGACTTCGCATCGTCGCCGAGCGACGAGAGCAGTTCGATCGGTTCACGAAGGTTCGTGAGGAGGCCCTGAAGCTGCTGCTTCATATTGGCGTCGAGCATGGTGAGAGTTCCTGCTTGGTTTCAAAGAAAATCCGTGTGCTCCCGCGAAGGCGGGAGCCCAGGGCTGTAGAGCGCAAGTGTAGCGACCTAACGCTCTGGGTCCCCGCCTTCGCGGGGACACACGGACAATTATACCTTAGATCTTGCCGACGAGGTCGAGCGAGGGCGCGAGCGTTTCGGCGCCTTCTTCCCACTTTGCGGGGCAGACTTCGCCGGGGTGGCTGACCCAATATTGCAGCGCCTTGATCTTGCGGAGCAGTTCGGCGGCGTTGCGGCCCACGCCTTCGGGCGTGATTTCCAGAAGCTGGATTTCACCCTGCGGGTCGAGCACGAAGGTGCCTCGGTCGGCAAGGCCGACGCCTTGGCGCAGAACTTCGAAATTGTTCGACAGATTGTGGTTCTGATCACCGACCATATAGTAATTGATCTTGCCGATCGCCGGCGAGGTGTCGTGCCATGCCTTGTGGCAGAAATGCGTGTCGGTCGACACCGCGAACACTTCGACGCCCATGTTCTGCAGCGTCGGATAGATGTCGGCGAGGTCTTCGAGCTCGGTCGGGCAGACGAAGGTGAAGTCGGCCGGATAGAAGAAGAAGACGGCCCACTTGCCCTTGACGGTTTCGTCGCTGATTTCGACGAACTTGCCGTCCTTGTACGCGGTCGCGTTGAAGGGTTTGATGGTGGTGTTGAGCACGGACATGGAGAGCCTCCTTTTGTTTGTGGAGCCCTCCCCTAGCGATTTATGTTGCAGTGCGGAAATTGGAAATCCGCGCGGCCATGATCGATTTTATCGATCAAAAAGGTCTTGAATTTTCAATCTTTCGAACACATGTCGCGCCGCTTGCATCATCGTCAGGACCAGCTGCGCGCCAGCTTCTCCGCCGTCGCGTCGATCGCGCCCGGCCCGGTATTGCCGACCAGCGCATAGGACATGTCGCCGCGGCGCCAATAGGCCACCGATTGCGCGCCTTCACGCACCGCATCGGGGCGTTCGGGCGCCCCGGAACGCTGGTGCAGCGCAAAGAGCGACAGCGGATCGCCAGCCTGGGTGCGGACCGCGACGAGCAGGGCCGGGCCGCGCTCGGTCGGGAAAAGCTGAACGTCGGTGATCTTCCAGCTCTTCGGCACGCTGGGGATCGCGATATTGGTAGTGCTCGCAATCTCGCGCGCGTCGTAATGCGGCGTTTCGGCCTGCGAATCGAGCCCGGCGCGCATCATCGCGATGCGGTGCGACGAGATGGCATAATCGACATAGGCGGGCGGTCCCTGGGTTGCGACGAACAGCAGCGCGACAACCGCTGCGGCGACCGAGGTGCCGCCGACCGACACCCAGCGGCGCCAGCGCCGGGCCGGCTCTGCCAGATCACGGCCGAGCGCCGTGACCGCGGCGGGCATCGCGCGCTTGTCCTGCGCCAGAAGCTGCAAGGCGCTGCGTGCGCCGAGATCGCCCATCACGCGTGCGGCGAGGTCGGGGTGACGGCGCAGATGATCCTCGACGGCGAAACGCCCTTCGACATCGAGTTGCCCGTCGACATAGGCGGCGAGTTCGCTTTCGTTCGGCCCGTCAGTCATCCTGTCCTCCAACCAGTCGCAGCGGCGCGGCGCGGCGCCGTCCGTCTGTGTCCTCGCGTCCATTTTCGAGATCGCGGAGCGCCGCGCGCGCGCGCGCAACGCGCGACATCACCGTTCCGATCGGGACGGCCAGAAGGTCGGCGCATTGCTGATAGCTGAGGCCTTCGACCGCGGTCAGGTGCAGCACCGCGCGATGATGGTCGGGAAGCGCGGCGAAACTGTGCGCGATCTCGCGCAGCCGCGCATGATGTTCCTGCGCCGCGTCGGCCTGCGTCGCCAGCGTATCGGCGAAGCGATCGTTGCGCCGCGCCTCGGCCGCGCGGCGCCGGGTGCCCGATACGAAGACATTGTGGACGATCGCGAGCAGCCAGCCCCGGCGGTTGCCCTCGGCCCGAAAGGTGTCACGCCGTTCGATCGCGCGCAGCAGCGCATCCTGCACCACATCGTCGGCATCCTGATCGTCGCGCGCGAGCGAGCGTGCATAGCGCCGCATCGCGGCGAGATCGCCGTCGATATCGGGGTCGGCGTCGCGGCCCTTGCGCATCGAAACTCCTCAGGCGACTCTCGCCAGCGCCGCAACAGTAGCGGTTCCGGCGAGCCGGCCATAGAGCGCCGCGACCCCGGCGAGAATATCGTCCCAGCAATAGCGGTCCGCGGCCGCCGCAGCAGCGCGGCGCAGCACCGCGAGCTGCGCGGGTTCGTCGATAAGCTGCGCGATCGCATCGGCATAGGCCGCGGCGTCGTGCGGCGGGACCAGCAGGCCGGTGCCGCCATGCACGATCAGCGACGAGGCGCTGGGAACGTCGGCCGACACCACGCCGATCCCCGATGCCATCGCCTCCAGATTGACGTTGCCGAAAGCCTCGGTCACGCTGGGATTGACCAATATGTCGGCGCTCGCCACCGCGCAGCCGAGGTCGGCGCCGGCAAGATGGCCGAGGAAGGCGACATTGGGCAGCCGCCGCGCGAGCCAGTCGCGCGCCGGTCCTTCGCCGACGATCATCGGGCGCACATTATAGCCGCGCGCGCGGAGCGCCTCGATCGCGTCGGCAAAGACGCCGAGCCCCTTTTCGAGCACCAGCCGCCCGAAAAATAGCGGCACCACATCGCCGGGTGCATAGCCGAGCCGGGCACGGAAAGCGTCGCTGCGCAGCGCGGGATGAAAGGCGGTACGGTCGACCCCGCGCGACCAGATCGACACATTGTCGCGGCCGTAGAGCGCCGCGAATTCGTCGAGGATCGGCGGCGTCGGCAGAAGGATATGGTCGGCATCGCCGTAGAAGCGCCGCAGATAGGCCTCCATCGGCCGGCGCAGAAAGCCGAGATGATAATATTCGGGGTAGGTTTCGAAGCGCGTGTGGAGGCTCGCGACTACCGGAATGCCGGCGGCCCGCGCATATTTTTGCGCCTGGCGGCCCAAGATATCGGGCGCCGAGAGATGGACGATATCCGGGGCAAATGCCTCGAGGTCGGCGCGGGCAGCGCCCGTGAAGCCAAGCGCGAGGCGATATTCGGGGCGCCCCGGGATGCTTGCAGAGCGCACCGAGACAATATCACCGATCGATTCGAACGCCTTCGTCGGCGCGGTAGGCGAATAGATGCGTACCGCCATCCCCGCGCGATCGAGCAGATAGGCGACGAGGCGGTTGAGCGCCCGATTGGCGCCGTCGCGCACGCAGTCGTAATTGCCCGAGAAGAGCGCGATGCGCAGCGGCCGGCCGGCGGGTGAACGCCCTGCGACCCGGCTCGATTCCAGATCATGCTTCATGCCCGGTTTACGCCCCAGCGGCGCGGCTTATTCCATCGGCGCGCTCGGCGCGCTAAGATTATGGCTACAAAGGAGAGACGGAGATGATCGGACTGTTCGCGGCGATTTCGGCAGCACTGGCAGTCGCGGCGGGTGCCTTCGGGGCGCATGGCGCGGCGGGACCGCAGGAGGCCGACTGGCTGCGCACCGGCGGCCTGTATCAACTGGTCCACGCGGTTGCGGCGCTCGCGATCATGGGGACCGCGCGGGGCCCGGCGATCATGCTGCTGATCGGCGGCGGACTTTTTGCCGTCACCCTCTATGCGATGGCGCTCGGCGGGCCGCGCTGGCTGGGCGCCGTCACCCCCGTCGGCGGCACCCTGCTGATCGCCGGCTGGCTGTGGGCCGCGTGGCTCTACTGGCGCGGCTGATCGTCAGGCGACGAACCAGTCCTTGACGGGCGTGCCCGTATCGGCGCGTCGATCGAGGGGGCGAGCCGCAGCCCCCCTTCGGCTATGGCGCTAGGGCATGAACCATTGCAGCCCGTCGGCACGCTGGCGCTGCATGCGGTCTTCGTGAAATTCGAAGCTGCCGGGAAAGGGATTGCGTTCGAGTAGCGGACGATCGGCGAAGCGCATGGCATATTCCTGGCCGCCGTAGGGACGCCAGCGGGCTGCCGACGGCGCGACCGGCTTTCCGTTCGCGGCAAAGCTGGTCCAATAGTCGATCATCTGCTCAGCGAGCCGCTCCTCGGCCGGTCCCTCCGCGGCCGGCCAGTTGCGCGACCCCGCGATCGGACGCCCGGCAAGGCCGAAGACAAACGGTAGTTCGCTCGCATGAAAGGCGCAAAGATCGCGCGCGCGGGCCGCCGGGTAGCAATGATCGAAGACGTAAAGATAAGCCGGCTCTCCGGCCGCGGTCTGCGCACGGACCAGACGTTCGGTCGCCCAGCCGTAGACGGTGTCGCGCGTCGCGGCGAGCATGCTCTCCGTCCCGCCCGACGCCGGATACAGCTTGAGATAGGCGGCGGCGAGATCGCCGTAACGCTTCGCCGCCTCCGCCGCATAGTCCGCCGGGTCGCCCGGCATGGCCGGCACGAGCCGCCGCTGCGATCGCACCTCGCCGCTGTTAAAGCCGGCGAGCAGCGGCACCTTCGCCTGCTCACCGCGGTCGAGGATGCTGACGAGCTGGTCAGGGACGACCACGCCGTCGACGACCGGCTGCGCGGGGAAACGGGCGCGCACCGCCGCCGCCAGCAAAGCATCGGGATCGACGGCGCGCAGTGCGGCGATGTCGGCAGCGCCCAGCGCTTCGCCCAAAGCCTGCCCGCTCGCTTCGGCGGATGGCAGACCGAACGCCGCTTCGCGCAGGCGCGGCATCGCGCGCATATTGGTGCTCTGGACGATCGCCTTCGCGAACAGGCCGCGGGCTGGCGGGCTGGCGAGAAGATAGGAGACGCTGAGCGCCCCGGCAGATTCCCCCATCGCTGTCACATTGGCGGGATCGCCGCCGAAGGCCGCAATATTGCGCTGCACCCAGCGGAGCGCCGCCATCTGGTCGAGCAAGCCGTAATTGCCCGAGACATTTTGCGGCGATTCGGCGCTCAGCCCCGGGTGCGCAAACCAGCCGAAGACGCCGAGGCGATAGTTGATCGACACGAAGACGATCCCGCGCCGGGCGAATTCGCGTCCGTCGTACATCGGGCTCGCGCTGCCGCCGAATTGCAGCGACCCGCCGTGAATCCACACGATCACCGGCGCCTTCTTCGCCCCCGCCGGCGCCCAGATGTTGAGCGTCAGGCAATCTTCGCTCTGGGGTCGGGGTGCTTCGAAATAGACGCTGTCGGCGGGATAGGCGGGCTGGACGCAGTCCGGTCCGAACTCGGCCGCCTGTCGCAGGCCCGACCAGGATGGCGGCGCTTCGGGCGGCTGCCACCGCCGCTCGCCCACGGGGGGCGCGGCATAAGGCAAGCCGCGGAATACGCGCACATTGTCCTGCCATGTGCCGGCGACGCGTCCTTCGCCGACGGTCGCCGTCGGCGCCTCGCGGGGGGCGGGTGCGGCCCCCGACAGACCAAGGACGGCGCACAGGCCGATGACGATCTTTCCAAGCGGCGACAGGCCCATCAGCGCATTTCCTCTTCCCCGCGGCGATGCTTGCCATCGTCCACCCGAGTATCTACGCTCACTGGTGAGTGAATATCAAGCCGCCAGCCGGCATTGACCGACGCGGGCGCCGCGTCACAATGTTCCGCGGTCTGAAAGCAGCGGCGGGAACAGCCGCAAGGGAGAGCCGATGACCGATCCGACGAGGCGCCATTTCATCACCGCCGCAACCGCCCTTCCCGTCGCCGCCAGCGCCGCGAGTGCGGGTGCCGCCATGACCGACACGATCGCGAGCGACCTCGCCGCCTATATCGGTTTCGGCAACAAGCGCGCAGGCGGCGCCGGCGACAATGCGTGCGGCCACTGGCTCGCCGATCAGCTCGCGCGCGCCGGCTACGCGGTCGAAAAGCCCGCCATCTCTGTTCCCCATTTCGACGCCGGAGCGTGCGACATGGTCGTCGGCGACACCCGCGCCGCGCTGATGCCGCAGCCGATCGTGACACCGACCGCCGCCGGGGGCGTGACGGGGCCGCTGGTGCGCGTCGATGCGCAGGGCCGCGCCGACGCGCCGTTGGCGGGCGCGATCGCGCTCGTCGACCTGCCCTATGGCCGCTGGTCGTCGGCGCTCGCCAAACCGATTCGCGCGCCCGTCGAGACCGCCTTCGCGGCGGGCGCCAAGGCGGCGGTGATCGTCACCAACGGACCGACGGGCAAGATCATCGCGCTCAATGCCGATGGCCGCGCGCCGATGTTCGCGGGTCCGGTCGGTCTGCTCGCGCCTGCCGACGCCGCACCTTTTTGGGAGGCAGCGATGCGCCATGCCGCGGCGACGGTGCGCCTGACCGGCGAGGGTGGGCGGCGGGCCGCCTTCAACGTCATCGGGCGCCTCGACCGCGGCAAGGCGAAATGGGTGGTGGTATCGACGCCGCGTTCGGGCTGGACCGACTGTGCGGGCGAGCGCGGCGGCGGCATTGCCGCATGGCTGGACCTGGCCCGCGGCATCCCGGCGCTGCTCCCCGACCACAACCTCGCTTTCCTGTGCAACAGCGGCCATGAATATGAAAATCTGGGCGCCGAGGAGGCGCTGAAGGCGGTGGCCCCCAAGCCCGACGCGACGCAATTCTGGTTCCACCTTGGCGCCAACCTCGCGGCGCGTGACTGGCACGAAGGCCTGTTCGGGCTCGCCCCGCTGGCTGGCACCGATTCGCAGCGCTATCTGGTCGTCAGCCCCCCCCTGCTTGCGACCGCGCGGCGCCTGTTCGCGGGCTTTGCCGGACTTGAAAGCCCTTACCCCAGCGACAAATTGTCGGCCGGCGAACTCACCGCGATCATCGCCGCAGGCTACCCATCGGTCGCAGGCATTTTCGGCGTCCATCGTTTCCATCATGTCGAAGGCGACGATGCGCGCTGCGTCGATGCGGGTGCGGTCGCGGCGACGACCACCGCCTTCCGGAAGCTGCTCCTTGCCGCGGCCGCGCCGGGCTAGTGTAGGATTCTAGATCCGGTTCGCGCGCGCGATCGCGCCGAAGTGATGCGCGCTGGCTCGCGGGGTGCGGACGAAAGTGTCGCGATCAACCGCGGCCAGCCCGAAGGGTACCGCATAGCCCGACGTCCATTCGAAATTGTCGAGCAGCGACCAGTAGATATAGCTGTGGACGGCAATGCCTTCGTCGAGACAGGCGCGGACCCCGTCGAGCGCCGCGTCGATGAAGGCGATGCGGCGCGCATCATCGGCGACGGCGACCCCGCTTTCGGTGACATAGATGGGCTTGCCGATCGTCCGGTGCGCCCAGCGGATCGTATTCGCCAAGGCCTGCGGATAAAATTCATAACCCGACAGCGTCCTTTCGGCGTCCTTCGGGGGCGGCACCATGCCCTTTTCGTCGAAGACGAGCCGCGTGTAGCATTGCACCCCGAAGAAGTCGGCGTGGTCGCGGGCGACATCGATCCAGTCGCCGTAGAGCCGCCGCTCATAATCGGCGACGAGCGACGGCGCGCCCGCCGACTGGATATCCTGCGTCGTGAGCGTGATGCCGACGGGCAGTTCGGGCCGCGCTGCCTTGATCGCCGCATAGGCCCGACGATGCGCCTCCTGCATCAGCGGGGTCGTAACCGCGGGATCGGCGAAGGCGAGGCGCGAGAATTTGGGCGATCCGGTTGCGGCGACCGCGGCCGCCTGCGCCGCCCGTTGCAGGTCCGCACCGGCTTCCGACTGGGGGAACAGCGACACGAGCAGGCCGATATTGGCTTCGTTGAAGGTGGTGACGAGATGCATCAGCCCGCCGAGCCGCTCGGCGACCCTGGCGCAATAGCGCGCGAAGAGCTGCGGCGCGTCGGCGACCTCGAACCCGCCACGCTTCGCGAACCACAGCGGCACGGTGAAGTGGCTCAGCGTCACGACGGGGGCCAGCCCCCGCGCGCGGCAGGCAGTCAGCACCCGGGCATAATGGTCGAGTTCGGCGTTCGAGAAATGCCCCTCGCTCGGCTCGATCCGCGCCCATTCGATACCGAGCCGATAGCAGTTCAGCCCCAATTGCTGCGCGAGCGCGAAATCCTGATCGTAGCGGTGATAGCTGTCGCACGCGTCGCCCGACCGCTCCTTGAACAGCGTCGGTTCGATATTCTCGGCAAGCCAGGCGTCGCTGTTGGTGTTGTTCCCTTCACTCTGATGCGCCGAGATGGCCGCGCCCCACAGAAAGCCCTTCGGCGCGGGCTTGCGCCGCGCCGGCGCCGGGGCGTTGCCAAGCAGCACCGGCGCGGCGGCGGCGCCGACCGCCCCCTGGATCAGCGCGCGGCGCGCAATGGCATCGCCCCCGCTCATGCCTCGATGTCGCGCTTGTAGGTTTCGGGCAGGAACAGGATGCCGACGACCGCGGTCACCGCCGCAATGATGACCGCATACCACAGCCCCTGATAGATATTGCCGGTCGCCGCGACCATCGCGAAGCCGATCGTCGGCATGAAGCCGCCGATCCAGCCGTTGCCGATGTGATAGGGCAGCGACAGCGAACTGTAACGGATGCGCGCCGGGAACAGCTCGACGAGCAGCGCGGCGAGCGGACCATAGACCATCGTCGCGAGCAGCCCGAAGACGCAGAGGATCAGAATCACCTTCGTCTTGTTGACCTGCGCCGGATCGGCTTTGTCGGGATAGCCCGCCGCGTCGAGCGCCGTTTTCGCCTCGCGCCCGAAGGCGGCGACCACCGCCGCCCGAGCATCCTTGTCGAGCCCCACCGGGTCGGCGACGGCGATCACGCGGTCGCCGACGCGCACCGACGCGGCGCTTCCCGCCGGCGCATCGCGATTGGCATAGTTGATGCCGTTCTTTGCCAGATAGGATTTGGCGATGTCGCAACTCGATTGGTCAAAGCTGTTCTTGCCGATCGGGTCGAACTGGAACGAGCATTCGCCGGCATCGGCAATGACCGTGACCGGCGCGCGTTCGACCGCCGCGGCCATCGCGGGGTTCGCGGCGACAACGAGCGCCTTGTAGAGCGGAAAATAGACGAACACCGCGATCACGCAGGCGGTCATCATGATCGGTTTGCGGCCGATACGGTCACTGAGCCAGCCGAAGAAGACGAAGCTTGGAATGATGATGAGGAGCGCCGTCGCGACCAGGAAATTGGCGGTCGCGCCGTCCACCCGCGCGATACGTTCGAGGTAGAAGAGCGGATAGAGGTGCGCGGCAAAGCCGATCACCGCCTGCCCCGCCACCGCCCCGAACAGCGCAATGAGCACGATCTTCAAATTGCGCCATTCGCCAAAGGCCTCCTTCAGCGGCGCTTTCGACGTTGCGCCGGCCGCCTTCATCCGTTGGAACACCGGGCTTTCCTCAAGCTGCAGGCGTATCCACAGCGCGACCGACAGCAGCACGATCGAAAAGATGAAGGGAAGCCGCCAGCCCCAGGCGTTGAAGGTATCGGCATCCATGAACAATCGCAGCGACACGACAAAGGTCGACGCCAGGATCAGCCCGATCATCGCCGTCGTCTGGATGAAGCTGGTGTAGAGGCCGCGTTTTCCGGGCGGGGCATGTTCGGCGATATAGACGGCGGCGCCGCCATATTCGCCGCCGATCGCCAGTCCCTGCAGCAGACGCAGCAGCATCAGGATGATCGGTGCCGCGACCCCGATCGTATCATAGCCGGGCAGAAAGCCGACCGCAAAGGTCGACAGTCCCATGATCGCCATGGTGACGAGGAAGGTATTCTTGCGGCCGACGATGTCGCCGACGCGGCCGAAGACGAGCGCACCGAACGGCCGCACCGCAAACCCCGCGGCAAATGCCATCAGCGCAAGGATGAAGCCCGTCGTTTCGTTCACCCCCGAAAAGAAGTGATGCGAAAGCGCCGTGGCGAGCAGGCCATAGAGATAGAAGTCATACCATTCGAACACTGTCCCCAGCGACGAAGCAGCGATCACCAGCTTCTCATTCTGGCCCTTGCCCGCTTCGGGCGCGGCCTGGCTGTCGGTCGTCATATCCTTCTCCCTTCATCCCGGCAGCGACGGCGGGCTCTTGACCGGCCCGTCCGCCACGCCCCGGGGACTGTCAGCGTTGCACCGCCATCGTTGGCGCCGTGAAACCCGCATTCGCCAGTTCGCGCTCGGCCTGCGTGAAGCCATAGGCCGGCACGACCTCGCCGCGGCGATCGGTGATGCGGTCCCATTCCGAAACCACGCGCGCGGCCGCATCCTCGCCGCGGCCCACGAACAGCCCGTCGGTCAGCGTGACATGCGCGCTCGCGAAATGCCCGGCCCCCGCACAGAGGATGGCGCGCGTCGGTGCGGTATCGCCGACCAGCGCGAGCAGCCCGGGGCTCACCGCCTCGGGCGCCAGCCGCGCCAGCGCTTCGGGCGCGAGCACGCCGTCGGTCATCGCCGTCGCCGCGGTCGGCGCCAGACAATTGACCCGGATATTGTGCCGTTCGCCTTCGAGCGCGAGCGTCTGCATCAGGCCGACGAGCGCCATCTTCGCAGCGCCGTAATTGGCCTGGCCGAAATTGCCGTAGAGCCCCGACGAAGAGGTCGTCATCACGATGCGTCCGAAGCGCCGCGCGCGCATCTGGTCCCACACCGCCTTCGAACAGATGGCGGCGCCCATCAGGTGAACGTCGACGACAAGACGGAAATCGTCGATGTCCATCTTCGCAAAGCTCTTGTCGCGCAGGATGCCGGCATTGTTGATCAATATGTCGATCCCGCCCCATGCCGCGGTCACATCATCGACCATCGCCGCGACCTCAGCGGTGTCGGTAACCGAAGCGGGCGCCGCGATCGCCTGCCCGCCCGATGCGACGATCTCGGCCGTCACGGCTTCGGCGGCGGGGGCGTCGCGATCGTTGACGACGACGCGCGCGCCATGGCCTGCCAGCATCAGCGCATGGGCGCGGCCCAGCCCGCCGCCCGCCCCGGTCACGATCGCTACCCGGTCCTGCAAGTCCTTCTTCATCGCCGCCCTCTCGCTTTCAAATCATAACTCACTTGTGAGTGAATTTATACTGGTGCGCTGTGAGCCGCGGTAGACACGCAGCGCACGCTGGCTTTAACCCCTGTCCTGCTTTCGCTGCTCGCAAATTTCGCGGAAACCCGCCGCCATGAAGCGCGCCATCCGGTGCTTTACCGCTTCATAATCGTCCGACAGGCACAGGCCGTGCGACAATTTGTCGATACGCCCGGTCCGCGCGAGCGTGAGCATCAGCGCGCCGGTCACGAAGTGATAGCCCCAGAAAATATCTTCCTCGGCCGCGTCGGGCAGCGCCTTTTTCAATATGGCGATCAGCCGCAGGACCACGGGATCGAAATATTTGTCCATGAATTTCGCGCCTTCGGGGCTGTTCGACGCCTGCGCACCAAAGGCCCCGTAATTCTTCCACCCCTCGCCGCCCTGGATGTAGAGGTCGAGGTCGGTGTCGAGAAAGGCGTGCAGCGCACCTTCGACCGTCGGCTTGCCGGCGGCGGCGCGCTCATAATCGTCGAGCGCCTGCATCCGCCGGTCGATCGTAACGACAGCGCGGCGCGCGAAAACGGCATCGAACAGCGTCTGCTTGTCGTCGAAATAATAGTTCAGCAGCGTGTGGTGGACGCCGACCTGTTTTGCGACATCCTTCAGCGTGACACCGTGAAAGCCATGCTTCGAAAACAGAAGTTCGGCGACGTCGAGAATCTGCTCCATCATTTCGGCGCGCTGCTCTGCCTTCGATGGCCGCTTTGCCGCAGTCTTTGCCTTCGACGCCAAATTCACTTCCTTCCGGGGCTTCGTTCAATCGGGTGCGACCGCGTGGGCCTACACCTGTCCATATTCCGCCCGCAATTGCATTTTGTCGATCTTGCCCGTCGGCGCGAGCGGCATCGCGGCCAGACGCACGACGGTATCGGGAACCCACCAGGATGCGACGCGGCCATCGAGCGAACCCAGGAGATCGGCGTCGCTGATCGCATCGTCGCAGGTTTCGACGAGCAGGATCGGCCGCTCGCCCCATTTGGGATCGCTGCGTCCGATCACCGCGGCGAGCGATACTTGCGGCAGCCCTGCGACGATCGCCTCGATCTCGGCGGGATTGATCCATTCGCCGCCCGATTTGATCAGATCCTTGGCGCGCCCGGTAATGGTCAGATTGCCCCCGGCGTCGATCCGCGCGAGGTCGCCGGTGTCGAACCAGCCGTCGGCATCGGTCGCCGGCTCGCTCTGCCCGAAATAGCGTTCGACGACCGAACCGCCGCGCACGCGCAAATGCCCCTCGGCACCGCGCTGCTCGGCGAGCGCCCGTCCGTCGCCGTCGGTGAGCAGCAGGTCGATCCCCATCGCGGGGCGCCCCGACAGATCCGGTCGCCGCGCCGGGTCGTCCGGCAGCGCCGCCGTCCCCAGCGGCGACAACTCCGTCATGCCCCAGCTCGTCTGCACCTCGACACCCAGCCGCCGTTCGATCCGGTCCATCAGCGCCGGGGGCATCGACGACCCGCCGACCAGGATACGCTCAAGCGTCGGCACCTCGCCGCCCTCGGCCTCCAGATGCTCGACTAGCCCCAGCCACACCGTCGGCACGCCGACCGCCGCGGTAACGCCTTCGGCCCGGATCAGCCGGGCAAGATGCGCGCCGTCGCTGTGCCGTCCGGGCAGCACCAGCTTGGCGCCGACAGCGGGTGCGGTGAAGGGAATTCCCCACGCATTGGCATGGAACATCGGCACGACGGGCATCACCGCATCGCGCGCGGTAATGCCGAGAACGTCGGCCTGAAGCTGGCGCATCGTGTGAAGATAGCAACCACGATGCGTGTAGGTGACGCCCTTTGGCGCGCCCGTGCTGCCCGATGTAAAGCACAGCCCCGACGGGGTATTCTCGTCGAAATCGCCCCACGGCACATTGGCGGCCGCGCCGACGATATGCGGTTCGAGCGCATCCTCCCCTTCGGCCCCGTCGAGCAGCAGAATGCGCGGCGGCGCTCCGAGGCCCCGCGTCGCGTCGCGCGCCAGACCCAGAAGGTCGGCGCTCGCCAGCAGCACCGAAGCTTCCGACTGGCGCAGCATCGACCCGAGCTGCGCCGGGGTCAGGCGCGGGTTGAGCGTGTGACAGATCGCGCCCATCCCCATGATGCCGTACCACGCCTCGACGTGGCCCTGCGTATTCCAGGCCAGCGTCGCGACGCGCGCGCCCTTTGCGATCCCGAGCGCCGCCAGCGCCGCTGAAACGCGCAGCGCACGGTCGCGAAGCGCCGCATAGGCAATGCGCCGGACGCCGCCGTCCAGTCCCGCCGACACCACTTCGGCGCCGGGATGCCATTTCGCGGCATGGGAGAGGAATTTGTCGAGCGTCAGGGCATAGGACTGCATCGAACCGTCGATCATTGGCACCCCTCGGCCTTCGGCGGCAGCGGCGGCGCGATGATGCCGACGTTCCAGTTCCACGCTATATCGCCCGCCGCGCGGCGGCGGCAGACCACCGCCTCGTGCAGCGCCGCGGTGCCGGGGAAGAGATTATGGCCTGCGCGCGGTGTATCCGCGAAATGCAGAAAGCCGCGATCGTCGGCATAGTCGGGCCAGTCCGGCCAACCCTTGGCCTGCGGCTTGCCCGTCGCGGCAAAGCTCGCCCAATAATCGCCCATTGCTTCGCTGAGCTTGCGCTCGGCCAGCGTGTCGGGAATTTTCGGCCACAGCGGCGGAGTCCGCGACGCGGTGCCGAATACATAGGGCAGTTCGGACGCGTGAAAGGCGTGGAGATTCCACTCCTGGGTCGCGGGATAGCCATGATCGAAGAGATAGAAATAGGCGCCCTTGCCCGCCGCCGCCTGGTCGGAAACCAGCCGCTCGGCGGTCCAGCCGTACATCGCATCGCGCGTCGCCGCGAGCATGCTTTCGTCGATGTTCTTGGCCGGATAGCGCGCGAGGAACATGTCGGCGAACTCGCCATAGCCAGCGCGAACCGCGGCCTCATAAGCGGCCGCATCGGCCGGCGGCTTCGGCAAGAGAAAGCGCAGCGACCGGATTTCGCCGCTGTTGAAACCCGCCAATATCGGCACCGGCGCCTGTTCGCCGCGATCGAAGCTGTCGACGAGCTGGCGCGGCACGGTCTTGCCGTCGATCGCCGGAAAGGGGAAATAGCCCGTCGTCGGCACCTTGTCGGCGATCGTCTCGGCGGGCAGCGCCCGCAGCGCTGCAAGGTCGGTCGCCCCAAGCTTGGCGGCCAGATCGCTCCCCTGCTTTTCGGCCGGAACCATGCCGTTGACCCGGTCGCGCAGTGCGGGCGCCGACACCATATAGGCGCTCTGCGCCACCGCCTTGGCGAACAGGCCGCGCGCAGCGGGTGCCGTCATCAGATACATGACGCTGAGCGCACCGGCCGATTCGCCCGCGACGGTGACATTTGCCGCATTGCCCCCGAAGGCGCCGATGTTGCGTTTCACCCATTGCAGCGCCGCAATCTGGTCGAGCAGGCCGTAATTGCCCGACACATGATCGGGCGCCTCGGCGCTGAGCGCCGGGTGCGCGAAATAGCCGAACATGCCGAGCCGATAGTTGATCGTCACCACGACAATCCCGCGCCGCGCCAGCGCGCTGCCGTCATAAAGCGGTTCGGCACCCGATCCCGCCATCAGCGATCCACCGTGTATCCAAACGAACACCGGCGCATTTTTCGCATTTTCGGGCGCCCAGACGTTGAGCGACAGGCAATCCTCGCTCATCGCGGGCAAGCTTCCCACATAGATATTCCCGGCGCGCGGCTTGGGCTGCATGCACGCGGCACCGAACTGACTCGCGTCACGCACCCCGTCCCAGTCCGCCACCGCCACCGGGGGGCGCCAGCGGCGCTTCCCGACGGGGGCCTGGGCATAGGGAATGCCGCGGAATATGCGGACGTCGCGTTCCACAACGCCGCGCACGCTGCCCGCGGGGGCCGCGACCACCGGATCGGCGTCCGCCGCCGCCGCGATCGGGGCCGGGAGAAGAAGCGAGAGCGCGAGCGCGCAGATCCGCAAGCGGGGCATGATGTCTCTCCTTCTCCGGCCGATCAGAAGCGATAGTCCGCGCGAACGCCGACGGTGCGCGGGCGCATCCGGGCGTAGCGACCGTCGAGGAAGGCTTCGGGATGGACGTAGGTGATCGAACTGTCGTTGAAGAGATTTTCGACATAGGCGGTCAGCCCGAGCGCGCCGAGCTTGACCCCCGCGTAAAGGTTCACGTTGGTCCAGGCCTCCGTATAATCGAAGGTCGGGCTGACCACATTGGGCTTGCCCGGCACGTTGGGGAACTGGTTGGGGAATGACCCCGCATGCGACACATTCACCGCGCCGAAGCCGCTGTTGCTGCCGGCCATCTGGAAATCATAGCGCAGCGTCGCCGAGCCCTGGAAATGGGGCGAGGCCAGCCGGGTGCCGACTTCGGCGCCCGAAATGGCCGCCTCGACCGCCGTCAGCTTGGTAACCTTCGCCTCGTTGAACGATCCGTTGACCGCGAGGCTGAGGCCCTGGATGGGCCGCGCCATGATCTCGAACTCCAGACCATAGCTTTCGGCGCCGCCGATATTGGTCGCAAACTGGATCGAATCCGACACGCGGTTCGCCTGGACCTGGATATTCTTCCAGTCGATATAATAGGCGGCAAGATTGGCGGTCAGATCGCCGCCCAGCCACCGGCCCTTCAGCCCGGCCTCATAGTTGGTCACGCTGTCCGAACGGGCGCCGCTGGGGATGACGATATCATTGGGGTCGATCGTGCTCACCAGCCCGGCGCGCGCATTGACCACCGGGGTGCGGAAGCCGGTCGACACCGTGACATAGGTCGTCAGATCCTCGCTCGGCTTCCACGACGCGCTCGCCTTCCACGACAGGCGGTCGTCCGAAACCTTCAGCCCCTCGGCATAGGGGATCGAGGTGATCGCGAGCGGCGGCACATAAAAGCCGCACGCCGCCGGGAAGGACAGGCAATAGGCGATGGTCAGGTAATTGCTGTTGTAGCCGCCGCCGCGGGTGAAGCTTTGCACCTGCGTATTGCCGTAGCGCAGCCCGCCGGTGATCCAGAATTTGTCGCTGAACTTGTAGGTCAGCTCGCCGAAGCCCGCGACCTCGCTCTGGTCGGTATAGCTGTTGAAGCGCTGATAATATTCGTCGGGCAGGCCGACGATATTCTTCGCCGCCAGATATTCGGGGCTCGACCGGTAGGCGAAATCGACGCTCCGGCGCTTGTCATAATAGAAGAAGCCCGCAACCCACTGGAACGGCCCGTCGCCGCGCGAGACGAGCCGCGTTTCCTGAACGAACAGATCGTCATAGCCATAGGCGTCGAGCGCGAAGGGAAAAGCCTGCGCATAGGTGCCGGCCAGGTCGACATAGAAGGACGCATCATAGGTCGACAGCGTCGTCGAACTGATCAGCTCGGCGAAATCAAACTCGTAATTGACCGTGAGATTATAGTTGGTGAGCTTGCCCTGAAACAGGTCGGGCCGGTCCGAATTGCGCACGAACTTGCCAAGCGTCGGGTTGATCAGGCCCGAATCGGCGGGCTTGCTGTTCTCATAGGAAATGAGCAGCTTTACCTTCATCCGGTCGCTGGGCCGCATCAGCAGGATCGCGCGGCCACCATAGGCTTCAAGGCTGTTCGAATCCTTGATCCCGGTGCCGATATTGTCGACCCAGCCGTCTTCGTTGCGATAATAGCCGGTGATGCGAAGACCCATTTCGTCCTGCATGATCGGCACGTTGACCATCGCATTATAGCGCTGGCGCAGCGAACTCGATCCCGTCAGACCCAGATCGACGCTCGCCGATGCGGCAAACGCATTGAGGTCGGGGCTCTTGGTGATGATCCGCATCGCACCCGCCAGCGAGTTCGATCCGAACAGCGTCCCCTGCGGCCCGCGCAGAAACTCGACGCGCTCGACGTCGTAGAGATTGGGATCGAGGATGGTCGAATTGCCGTTCGCTGAGATCGGCAGTTCGTCGACATAGATGGCAACCGCACTCTGCAGCCCCGCCGAATAGCCGTTGGTGTTGATGCCGCGGGCGGTGAAATTGTTGAAATTCTGCGTCGGACGGTTGACGACGATGCCGGGCGTATTCTGCGCGATGCCTTCATAACCGACGATGCCCAGATCATCGAGCTCGCGCTGGCCGAACGCCGTGACGCTAAGCGGCACGTCTTGCAGACGTTCGCTACGGCGCGTCGCGGTGACGATGATATCTTCGCTGGGCCGCGCGCCGTCCCGTGCCGCCTCGTCGGCGGGCGGCGGCGCGTCGGACGACTGGGCCTGGGCAGCAACGGGTAGCGCGAACAGGGCGACCGCCGAAGCGGACACGAGCAACGGTGCCTTCATGAAACCTCTCCCTCCTGGACGGCCTTATCGAAGCCGTCTCTGCCGCGGATTTATGACCGCGGTCATTTGCGATGTCAACACTCACTCACATGTGCGTGAATAAATGAAATGCGGCACAGGTGAGGCGGGCGAGCGCCGCTGCGATGCCTGAATATGGAAAAAGATTGGCGCGCCCGGCGTAGCGAGGATGATCAACGCCGCGTCGCTAATGCCCGCCAGGCCGGGGGGACCCCCGTACTGGCGGCGCCGCCTGAATGTCTCGAACGGGGTGGCTAGCGGACGAGCCGCACTCCTCGCTTAACAGCACCGAGCCGGGCGCGGGCCTCAATGCCAGCAACAAGTTGTCCGAGTAAGATGTTCACGGGCTCAACGTCTTTAGAGCTGATTGCATCACCATTCTGCTCGCACAGGTAACGGTCATGTAGAGAACCCATCGCCAGTGGTCTCTGATATTGCGGTAATTATTGCTGTTTCATCGCCACGCCGCAGTCGTTCGACAATTTCGACCAGCCTAGGGGCTGTCATCACTGCAAAACCGAACCGCGCGGCTGAAACGGGGTGATGGGGTGGACGCCCCCCGGCGGCATTGCTGTGCCATAGTGGAGGTGTTGTCACACCACTAGAGGAGGCGTCCGTGTCGGAAGTTAGCATAATCGGTCTGGATATCGCGAAGAATGTTTTTCATGCGCACGGCGC
>QFCS01001996.1_pt1 | contig 86181 bp, 82 predicted proteins | sample 3576561 | NCBI WGS metagenome assembly QFCS01 | reverse complement strand
CGTCCTCGTGGCGGACGCCGCCGACGAGACCCTGCCGCTGCTGTCCGCCGGGCTGATCGATGCGCTGGGGAGCGGACGGCGGCTGGCGTTGCGCTTCGACCTGGTCGGCGAGGCGGGCGACGGCAAGGCGGGTGTCGGCGAGGCGGGTGGGGGCGAGGCGGGTGGGGGCGAGGCGGGCGGCGGCGAGGCGGTGGTCGACGGCGTCGCCGCGGTCGACCTGCAGGCCGGTGCCGCGATCGCTGCCCTGCGGCGCTGCACCGGCGACGTGCCGGTCACCAGCGCGGCCCTGTCGCGGCGCTGAGTCTCCGCCACTTCCCTGTTGATGCGGCTGGTGGACGGCATCCTGTACCGACCCTACCATCGGTCGCATCAGGCCGGCCCAGACAACCTCCATGTCAGCCTGGGGAGACGTGTGATGCGCTCGATGCTGGTGTCGCTTTCTTCGGCCGCAGTGTCCCTGCTGCTGGCGACCCCGTGCATTGCCGGTGCGCTGATCTTGATCGCAGGTGGCGACGATAGTCAGCCGGCGCTGCCGGCATATTTGGCACGGCCGTCCGGCTCCGGGCCCTTTCCAGCGGTCGTCGTCCTGCATGGCTGCGGCGGCTTCGGCAGCGTTCCCGTGGCCTGGGCCGATCGGCTCGCACGATGGGGCTATGTGGCGCTTGTGCCCGACAGCCTGACGTCGCGCGGCAGGAGCAGTGGCTGCCGCGGTGGCGCGCCTGCGCAACCGAGCGATGCCTATCGCGCCCTCGACTTCCTGACCGCGCAGCCGTTTGTGACTCGGGATCGTGTCGGACTGCTGGGCATCTCGCTGGGCGCCGGCGCGGCACTGGTTGCCTTCGAAAAAGGGGGAATGGAGAAGAACCATCGTCGGAAATTCCGCGCGGTCGCGGCCTTCTATCCGCCCTGCGCCGGCAGCACGGGCATCATGACCGGACCGACGCTGGTCCTCGTCGGCGAACGGGACGACTGGACGCCTGCCGACGATTGCCGCGACATGGTCGCCGGGAGGAGTGGATATGGCGTATCACGCGGGCCGGGCGACCGTGCGATGGTCGACCTCGTCGTGTATCCCGACACGCATCATTCCTTCCTCGCCTCCCACTATCCGTCCGGAACCCGGTACCTGGGACACTGGCTGCAGTACAACGAGACCGCGGCCAAGGACGCCGCCGAGCGGGTCCGGGCGCTGTTTCGGCTAACACTCGGCGATTGACGGCCCATTCTTCGCACCCTGGTCGCTTTGTGCTTGGCCCGGGCAGATTCAGGAGGTCGCCGGAGCCGTCCGCGAATTGCGATTTCGTCGGATATGGTCATACTTCGGGCGACTTCGCGGTGCCGAAGGTAATCGATCATGAGTGCATCCTTGCGGCCGGGCGATCTGACCCTCGTCACCGGCGGTTCCGGCTTTCTGGGGTCGGCGGTCGTGCGCGCGCTGCTGGCACGCGGCGTGCGCGTGCGGGCGCTCGCCCGGCCGACCAGTCCGCGCGGCAACTTCACGGGGCTGGGCTGCGAGGTGGTGGTCGGCGACCTTACCGACCGCGATTCGCTGCAGGCCGCCCTCAATGACGTGCGCTACCTGTTCCATGTCGCCGCCGACTACCGGCTGTGGGCGCGCGATCCGTCGGAGATCATCCGGGCCAATGTCGGCGGCACGATGAATCTCAATCGCGAGGCGATGGCCGCCGGCGTCGAGCGCATCGTCTACACCAGCAGCGTCGCCGCCCTGCGCGTGGCGGGCGCCACGGTGCCGGTCGACGAGACGGCGGCGCTCCTGCCGGAGGAGGCGATCGGCGCCTACAAGCGCAGCAAGACCCTGGCCGAGCGCGCGGTCGAGGAGATGATCCGGCGCGACGGCCTGCCCGCCATCATCGTCAACCCGACGACGCCGATCGGGCCGCGCGACATCCGGCCGACGCCGACCGGGCGCATCCTGCTCGATGCGGCGCGCGGGCGGATCCCGGCCTTCGTCGATACCGGACTGAACTTCGCCCATGTCGACGACGTTGCCGAAGGCCACCTGCTGGCCTTCGAGCGCGGGCGCATCGGCGAGCGCTACATACTGGGCGGCGAGAACCTGTCGCTGCAGCAGCTGCTCGGCACGGTCGCCGAGCTGGTGGGCCGCCGGGCGCCGCGGTTCAAGCTGCCGCGCGGGCCGCTGTTCCCGCTGGCGTTCGGCGCCGAGGCCGTCGCGCGCCTGACGGGGAAGGAGCCGCTGCTGACGCTCGATGGGCTGCGCATGTCGCGCTACCACATGTTCTTCACCTCGGCGAAGGCCGAGCGCGAGCTGGGCTACCGCAGCCGCCCGTGCCGGGACGGCGTCGTCGACGCCCTGTCGTGGTTCCGCACCGCCGGCTACCTGACATGAGCGTGTGGACCGGTATCGGCCTGCTGTCGCTGGCGATCTGGCTCTATCTGCTGGTGGCGCGCGGCGGCTTCTGGCTGGCGCGCGAGCGCGACGGCAACGTGGTCGCGCCGGCGCTGCGCTGGCCGGCCGTGGTCGCGATCGTGCCCGCCCGCAACGAGGCCGATGTCATCGCGCAGTCGATCGGCAGCCTGCTGCGCCAGGACTATCCCGGGCCGTTCCGCGTCGTGCTGGTCGACGACGGCAGCAGCGACGGCACGGCCGCCGCCGCCGAAAGCGCGGCTGCGGCGATCGCGGGCAGCCCGGTCCGCCTCGAGGTGCTGGGCGGCGCGGAGCTGCCCGCCGGCTGGACGGGCAAGCTGTGGGCGCTCGAGCAGGGGATCCGGCATGCCACGGCCTCTTCGGGCACAACTTCGGGCGGGGCCGCCGACTACTTCCTGCTGACCGATGCCGACATCGGCCACGCGACCGACAACCTGCGCTGCCTCGTCGCGCGCGCCGAGCGGGAAGGCCGTGTGCAGGTGTCGCTGATGGCGGAGCTGTCCTGCGCGACCTGGGCCGAGCGGTTTCTCATCCCGGCCTTCGTGTATTTCTTCCAGATGCTCTATCCGTTCCGCTGGGTCGCGCGGCCGCAGAGCGCCACGGCGGCGGCGGCCGGCGGCTGCACGCTGGTGCGGCGCGACGCACTCGAGCGCGCCGGCGGCATCGCCGCCATCCGCACCGAGATCATCGACGATTGCGCGCTGGCGCGCCGCCTCAAGGCGCAGGGGCCGATCTGGCTCGGCCTGACGCGCCGCGCCACCAGCCTGCGTCCCTATGACGGCTTCCTGACGATCGGCGGCATGGTCTCGCGGTCCGCCTATGCCCAGCTCGGCTACTCGCCGCTGGCGCTGGCGGGGACCGTGGCCGCGATGGGTCTGGTCTATCTGGCGCCGCCGCTGCTCGCCCTCCTGGGGTCCGGGCCGGCGCGCTGGGCCGGCGCCGCGGCATGGCTGGTGATGGCGCTGACCTTCCAGCCGATGCTGCGCTTCTATCACCGCTCGCCGTTGTGGGGCCTGGCTCTTCCCGTCATCGGTGCCGCCTATACGCTCTTCACGATACGGTCGGCCGTCGACTTCTGGCGCGGCCGCGGCGGTCTCTGGAAGGGGCGCGTGCAGGCCATCACGGGTGGGTCATGACGGGCGCCGATCTCTCGTCCGGCAAGGGACATCACGACGAGAACTTCCCCGTCGCCTCGCGGCTGGTCCGCGCCGAGCTGCGGCCGACGATCCTCGCCTTCTATCGCTTCGCGCGCGCCGCCGACGACGTCGCCGACCACGAAACGGCCGAGCCGGCGCAGAAGCTCGCCCGGCTCGACCGCATGGAAGCGGGACTGCGCGGCGAGGCGGGAGCGAACCCCGAGGGCGAGGCGCTGCGGGCGGCGCTGCAGCCGCGCGGCCTGACGGACCGCCATGCGCTCGACCTGCTCGAAGCCTTCCGGCGCGACGTCACCAAGCGGCGCTATGCCGACTGGCCCGAGCTCATGGACTACTGCCGCTATTCCGCGGCGCCGGTCGGGCGGTTCGTGCTCGACCTGCACGGCGAGTCGCCGGCGCTGTGGCCGCTCAACGACGCGCTGTGCGCCGCGCTGCAGGTCATCAACCACCTGCAGGACTGCGCCAAGGACCATCGCGGCCTCGATCGTGTCTACATCCCGCTGGAGGCGCTGGCGGCACGCGGGATCGGCGTCGAGGCGCTGGCGGCGCCCCAGGCCTCGCCGGCGCTGTGCCAGACGATCGCGGAGCTCGCCGCGCGCACGGCCCTGCTGCTCGACCAGTCGCGACCCTTCGCCGACCGCATCGCCGACCGCCGGCTGGCGCTGGAGGTCGGCGTGATCCAGGCGTTGGCCGAGTCGCTGACGCGGCGCCTCGGGCAGCGCGATCCGCTGTCGCAGCGCGTCCACCACCATGCTGTCGAGGCGGGCGGCATCGCGCTGCGCGGCGCCCTGGGCGTGGCGATGCGCCGAGCGATGCGTCGAGCGGGGCGGTTTCTGGGCATGAAGCAGCCGGGGCTGCACGGCAGCCGGGGATGACCGTGACCGCGCAGGCCGACGAAGAGGCGCTCCGGGCGCGAGTCTCCGGCAGCTCCTTCTACACCGCGATGCGGCTGATGCCGAAGGCGGAGCGGGAGGCGATGTTCGCCATCTACATGTACTGCCGGCTGGTCGACGACATCGCCGACGACGGCACGCGGCCGCGGCCCGCGCGCTCGGTGGCGCTGGCGGAATGGCGACAGGATCTCGCGGCGCTCTATGCCGGCCAACCGGGCGGGCGGGCGGCGTTCCTTCAGGGGCCGGTGCGCGACTTCGGCCTGCAGCAGGCCGACTTCCTGGGCGTGCTGGACGGCATGGAGATGGACGTGACGGCCGACATCCGCGCCCCCGACCTCACCACGCTCGACCTTTATTGCGACCGCGTGGCGGCAGCCGTAGGGCGCCTCTCGGTGCGCGTCTTCGGCATGGAAGAAGCGCCCGGCCGCGACCTGGCGCACCGGCTGGGCCATGCGCTGCAGTTCACCAACATCCTGCGTGACCTCGACGAGGATGCCGGGCTCGGCCGGCTCTACCTGCCGCGCGAGCTGCTGCTGCAGGCCGGCATCGAGACGACGGATCCCGCCGCGGTGACCGCCGATCCGCGCGTCGACCGCGCCTGCCGCGTGCTCGCGGCGCAGGCGCTCGAGCACTATGCGGCGGCCGACCGCCTGCTGCGGTCGCGGCCGCGCGGCCGGCTGCTGGCGCCGCGGCTCATGGCGGCGGTCTATCGCGACCTGCTGCGCGCGATGCTGGCCGACGGGTGGGTGGCGCCGCGCCGCCGCGCGCGCATCGGCAAGGCACGGCTGCTCTACCTCGTCCTGCGCTGCAGCGTCTTCGGATGACCGGATCACCGCCCGGCGGGGCGCGCGTCCACGTGATCGGCGCGGGGCTCGCCGGCCTGTCGGCGGCGGTCGCGCTGGCCGGGCGCGGCTTTGCCGTCACCCTGTCCGAGGCGGCGAAGCAGGCCGGCGGGCGATGCCGCTCCTACCATGATGGCCGGCTCGGCATGACGGTCGACAACGGCAACCATCTCGTGCTGTCGGGCAACGCCGCCGTCGCCCGCTACCAGCGCGTGATCGGCGCCGAGGGTACCCTGACGGGACCAGGCCGTGCGGCGTTCAGCTTCCTCGACCTGCCCTCGGGCCGGCGCTGGACGCTGCGCGCGGACGAGGGCGTGGTGCCGTGGTGGATCCTCGACGCCAAGCGCCGCGTGCCGGGCACCCGGCCCGGCGACTACCTCGCACTGCTCGGGCTGATGCGGCGCCATCCCGGGCGACGCCTCGACGAGGTCCTGCGCTGCGACACCGTCCTGTGGCGGCAGTTCCTGCGACCGGTCTTCGTCTCGGTCCTGAACACCGCGCCGGAGGAGGCGTCGGCCGACCTCGCCGGCGTTGTCGTGCGCGAGACCTTCGCCCGGGGCGGTCGCAGCATGCATCCGCTGGTGGCGACGCCGACCCTGGCCGCGGCCTTCGTGGATCCCGCGCTCGACCGGCTGCGCCGCGGCGGGGCGGAGATCCGCCTCGGCCGCGTGCTGCAGGCCGTCCGGCTTTCCGGCGACCGGGCGACCGCGCTCGCCTTCGACGACGGCGAGGAGATGCTGGGACCGCAGGACCGCGTGATCATGGCGGTGCCGCCCTGGGCGGCCGGACGGCTGCTGCCCGGCCTCACCGTGCCGGACGAATTCCACGCCATCCTGAACGCGCATTTCCGTACTGTCGCGGCGCCAGGGGCAGCGGCCATGATTCCAGACATGATCGGCCTGACCGGCGGCACGGCGGAATGGGTCTTCGCGTTTCCGGATCGCATCTCGGTCACCGCCAGCGCTGCCGATCACCTCATGGAAGCCGATACCGACACCCTGATTTCGCTGTTGTGGCGGGAGGTGTCGGCCGCCTACAACCTCGCCGGCGCGGCCCCGCCCTGCCGGATCGTCAGGGAGAAGCGTGCGACCTTCGCCGCGACGCCGGCGCAGGACGCCCGCCGACCCGCAGCGCGGACGGCGTGGGCCAACCTCTTCCTGGCGGGCGACTGGACCGCCACCGGTCTGCCGGCGACGATCGAGGGCGCCCTGCGCTCCGGCGAGCGGGCGGCCGCTCTTGCCTTCGGTGGTGTGTGATGTCGATGCGGACGGCAATGGCGGATCGTGATCCTCTCGGCGGCATCGAGGCCGATATCGGAACTGGCATCGAGGCTGGCATCGAGGCTGGCATCGACCGGGCCAGCGCGGCGCTGCTCGGCCGGCAGAGGCCCGACGGCCACTGGGTGTTCGAGCTGGAGGCCGATGCGACGATCCCGTCGGAATACGTCCTGCTGCGCCAGTATCTGGGCGAGCCGGATGCGCCGGAGCTCGAGCGCAAGATCGGCGTCTATCTGCGACGCATCCAGGGCGAGCATGGCGGCTGGCCGCTGTTCCATGGCGGCGACTTCGACGTCAGCGCCTCGGTGAAGGCCTACTTCTGCCTCAAGATGATCGGCGACGACGTCGACGCGCCGCACATGGCGCGCGCGCGCGCCGCCATTCTGGCGCGGGGTGGCGCGGCGCGGGCCAATGTCTTCACGCGCATCCTGCTGGCGCAGTTCGGCGAGCTCCCCTGGGCGCATGTGCCGACCATGCCGGTCGAGATCATCCTGCTGCCGCGCTGGTTCCCGATCCATCTCTCGCGCATGTCCTACTGGGCACGCACCGTGATCGTGCCGCTGCTCGTGCTGGCGGCGCTGCGCAAGCGCGCGCGCAATCCGCGCCGGATCGGCATCGCCGAGCTGTTCGCCGTGAAGCCTGCGGCGGCGGGCGTTGCAGCGGCTGGCGTGGCGGGACATCAGCATCGCGGCTGGGCGTTGTTCTTCAATTCGCTCGACAGGGTGCTGAAGGCGGTGGAGCCGCTGTGGCCGAAGGGGATGCGGCGGCGCGCCATGGATCGCTGCGTCGATTTCGTGCGTGAACGGCTGAACGGCGAGGACGGGCTGGGGGCGATCTATCCGGCGATGGCGAACGCGGTGATGATGTACGACGCGCTGGGCTTTCCGCCGGAGCATCCCGAGCGTGCGATCGCCCGCGAATCGGTCGAGCGGCTGCTCGTGATCCGCGAGGACGAGGCCTACTGCCAGCCCTGCGTGTCGCCGGTCTGGGACACGGCGCTGGCGGCCCACGCGATGATGGAGGTGCAGGGCGGCGGCGCGGCCGACGCGGCGCGGCGCGGCCTGGACTGGCTGAAGCCGCTGCAGGAGCTGGCGGTGCGCGGCGACTGGGCCGAGCGGCGGCCGGACGTGCGGCCCGGCGGCTGGGCCTTCCAGTACCGCAACGGCCACTATCCCGATCTCGACGACACGGCGGTCGTCGTGATGGCGATGGACCGCGCGAGGCACGAGGGCGACGCTGACGGCCGCTATGACGAGGCCATCGCGCGCGCCGTCGAATGGGTGGTCGGGCTGCAGAGCGCCAATGGCGGCTGGGGCGCCTTCGACGCCGACAATGTCGACCACTATCTCAACAACATCCCGTTCGCCGATCACGGCGCCCTGCTCGATCCGCCGACCGCCGATGTCAGCGCGCGCTGCATCAGCATGCTGGCGCAGCTCGGCGAGACGCCGGCCAATCCGGTGATGCGAGCCGGCATCGACTTCCTGCAGCGCGAGCAGATGGCGGACGGCAGCTGGTTCGGCCGCTGGGGCGTCAACTACATCTACGGCACCTGGTCGGCGCTGTGCGCGCTGGGTGCGGTCGGGCTCGACGGCTCGGCGCCCAGCGTGCGCAAGGCAGCCGACTGGCTGATCTCGATCCAGAACGACGATGGCGGGTGGGGCGAGGACTGCACCAGCTACAAGCTCGACTATCGCGGCTACGAGCCGGCGCCGTCGACGGCCTCGCAGACGGCGTGGGCGCTGCTCGGCCTGATGGCGGCCGGCGAGGTCGACCATCCCGCGGTCGAGCGTGGCATCGCCTGGCTGCGCCGGATGCAAGGCGACGACGGCCTGTGGCGGCAGGACGCCTACACGGGCGGCGGATTCCCGCGTGTCTTCTACCTGCGCTACCATGGCTATCCGGCTTACTTCCCGGTCTGGGCGATGGCGCGCTACCGCAACCTGCGCCGCACCAACAGCCGGCGTCCCGCCCACGGCATGTGATGATCCTTGCCGTCACCGGGCTGCAGCGCGAACGCCAGATTCTGGCCGGCCCGGACGTCGAGGTGGTGGTCGGCGGCGGCGATGCGCGGCGGCTGGAGGCGGTGCTGGATCAGGCGGCGACGGCGGCGCGTGGCATCATCAGCATCGGTATCGCCGGCGGGCTGGCGCCAGGGTTGCAGCCGGGTCGCTGGGTGATCGCCAGCGCGGTCTGCGACGGCGAAAACGAAGTGCCGACCGATCCCGACTGGGCCGAGCGGCTCGCTGCCCGCCTGCCGCAGGCGGAGCACGGCGTGGTGCTGGGCGTCGATGCGATGGCGGCAACCGCGGAACAGAAGGCGGCGTTGCGGCGCGCCAGCGGAGCCGTCGCGGTCGACATGGAGTCACACGTGGCGTCCCGCGCCGCGCGGCGCCATCGCCTGCCATTCGCCGTCGCGCGCGTCGTCTCGGACGGGCCACACAGCACGCTGCCGCCGGCGGCGCGCGTCGCCATGCGTGCCGATGGCGGCGTCGATCTGCCCGCCGTGCTGGGCTCGCTGCTCGGGGCGCCGTGGCAGATTCCGGCCCTGATGCGCACCGCGATCGAGGCGGAGCGCGCCTTTCGCGCCCTAGGCCGCGGCCGCCGGCTTCTTGGTATCGGACTTTGCGGTACCTGACTTGGCAGTAGCCGATTTGTCGGCCCGGATGTCGGCCAGCTTCCGCCGGACGTGGTCCGAGAAGACGAACTCGGCATGCCGCTGCCCGTCGAGCGGGATGTCCTTGGCCATCGGCCCGTCGGTGCGGACGCCGCGCAGGGCGACGCCGAGCGCCTTCAGCGGCCGCCGCATCATGTCCTTCACCGCCGAGGCTTCGAAGCCGCAATGGACCATGCAATCGGCGCACTTCTCGTACTTGCCGACGCCGTACTGGTCCCAATCGGTGCCGTCCATCAGCTCGCGGAAGGTCTTGGCGTAGCCCTCGCCCAGCAGGTAGCAGGGCTTCTGCCAGCCGAAGACCGTGCGTGTCGGGTTGCCCCACGGCGTGCACTGGTAGGTTTCGTTGCCGGCCAGGAAGTTGAGGAAGTTGATCGACTGGTTGAACGGCCACTGCTTGCCGCCCTTGCCGCGCGCGAGGATGCCGCGGAACAGTTCCTTGGTCCTGGTCCGGTTCAGGAAGTGCTTCTGGTCGGGTGCCCGCTCATAGGCGTAGCCTGGCGATACGGTAATGCCGTCGAGACCGAGCGCCTTCATCTCGTCGAAGAAGGTCGCCACCGCGGCGGGGTCGGTATCGTTGAACAGCGTGCAGTTGATGGTGACGCGGAACCCCTTCGACTTGGCGAGCTTTATCGCCTCGACCGCCTTGTCGTAGGTGCCCTGCAGGCAGACCGACTTGTCGTGCATCGCACGGTTGCCGTCGAGGTGGATCGACCAGGTGAACGATGGATGCGGCTCGTAGTCGTCGATCTTCTTGGCAAGCAGCAGGGCGTTGGTGCACAGGATCACGAACTTGCGGCGGGCGAGATAGCCCTTCACGATCTGCGGCATCTCGCGATGCAGCAGCGGCTCGCCGCCGGCGATCGAGATGACGGGTGCGCCGCATTCGTCGATCGCCTCCATACACTCGTCGTAGGACAGGCGCTGGTCGAGGATCTCGCTCGGATAGTCGATCTTGCCGCAACCCGCACAGGCGAGGTTGCAGCGGAACAACGGCTCGAGCATCAGCACAAGCGGGTAGCGCTTGCGCCCGGTGAGATGCTGGCGGACGAGGTAGGCGCCGATGCGGGCAGCCTGATGAAGAGGAATTCCCAAGATCTGGCTCCTAACGGACCGGAACGGCGGCCTTGCGCACAGCCGGCGTCCTGAGCTCGGCGGGCAGGCGGAATTCGATATCCTCGTGGACGCCGTCCATCGGTTCGACGTCGACCTGACCGTGCCGGCGCAGGGCGTCGATGACGTCGAGGACGAGCTCTTCGGGGGCTGAGGCACCGGCGGTGAGGCCGATGGTCTGCACGCCGGTCAGCCACGCCGGATCGAGCTCGCTGCCGCTCGCGATCAGGTAGCTGGGTAGGCCGCGCTCCGTGCCGATTTCGCGCAGGCGGTTGGAATTGGAGCTGTTGCGGCTGCCGACGACGAGCAGAAGGTCGACGACGTCGCACAGCTCACGCACAGCGGACTGGCGATGCTGGGTGGCGTAGCAGATGTCCGAGAGGTCCGGCCCCTCGAGGTTGCGGAAGCGGGCGCGCAGGGCATCGATCACGCCGCGCGTATCGTCGACGCTCAGCGTCGTCTGCGTGACGTAGGACACCGGCGCATCGTCCGGCACGTCGAGCCGAGCGACATCCTCGGGCGTCGATACCAGATGCACGGGGCCACCGACCTGTCCCATCGTGCCTTCGACCTCGGGATGGCCGGCATGGCCGATCAGCACCAGCACCCGGCCCTGCGCTACGTAGCGCTTGCCCTGAGTGTGGACTTTCGACACCAGCGGGCAGGTCGCATCGAGCACCGGCAGGCCGCGCGATTTTGCCTCGTCGATGATCGACTGGGCGACTCCGTGGGCGCTGAAGATCGTGACGGCCCCGTCGGGGATCTCGTCAAGTTCCTCCACGAATACGGCGCCCATCCCTTCGAGCCTTTCGACGACATGACGGTTATGCACGATCTCGTGCCGGACATAGACCGGGGCGCCGAATTTCTCCAGCGACCGTTCGACGATCTCGATGGCACGCACGACCCCGGCGCAAAAACCGCGAGGCTGAGCCAAAAGAACCCGCATCCAGATCCACTCCGCAAGGGCGCAAGCCAAGGACAATTTCCGGCGTCAGCGGGCTGTCTCGTAGCGGAAGCAGAGCGAGTCCGCACCTTACGATTGGCCGATCGGCAAGACGGACCGCCCGGGAAGATCGGAACGTTTGCAGACTTTGTTAATTCTCCGCTACTGTGACCGTGGGCGCAAGTCTTCGCGGACGCATAGGAGGATTGGCGTGCGCTGAAGACCACACTGGCGTAGTGGAACGCGAGGGTTGATCCCGATGTTGAGTTCGCTGTGGCTGCGCATTCCATTCGGACTGGCGGCAATGTGTTGCGTGTTTTCAGATTCGCACGCGCCGTGACGCAACCACTTGAAACCACGAGCAAACAGGAGCCCCCCACGGGGGACTGTACATGTCAGTAGAGTCAAAGACGCCGCTCCTCGACCGCGTGCGCGAGCCCGTCGATCTGCGCAACCTGTCGGTCGCGCAGCTCAGGCAGCTCGCGGCCGAACTGCGGGCGGAAACGATCGATGCGGTGTCGAGCACCGGCGGCCATCTCGGTGCGTCGCTCGGGGTCATCGAGCTGACGGTCGCGATCCATGCGGCATTCGATACTCCCCATGATCGCCTGATCTGGGATGTCGGCCACCAGGCCTATCCTCACAAGATCCTGACCGGCCGGCGCGACCGTATCCGAACGCTGCGCCAGGGCGGTGGTCTTTCTGGCTTCACCCGGCGTGCTGAAAGCGAGTACGACCCGTTCGGCGCGGCCCATTCCTCGACGTCGATCTCGGCCGGGCTGGGCATGGCCGTCGCACGCGAGCTGAAGGGCGATGACCGCCAGGTCATCGCGGTCATCGGCGACGGCGCCATGAGCGCGGGCATGGCTTACGAAGCCATGAACAATGCCGGCGCCAGCAAGTCCCGCATGATCGTGATCCTCAACGACAACGACATGTCGATCGCGCCGCCGGTCGGCGCCATGAGTGCCTATCTGTCGCGACTGATCTCCTCGCGGCCCTTCCTGTCGCTGCGCGACCTCATGACAAGGCTGGCGCGGCACTTCCCGCGGCCGCTGGAGCAGGCGGCGCGGCGCGCCGACGAGCTGACCCGTGGCTTGATGACGGGCGGGACGCTGTTCGAGGAGCTGGGCTTCTATTATGTCGGCCCCATCGACGGACATGATCTCGACCATCTGATGCCGGTGCTGCGCAACCTGCGCGATACGGACCACGAGGGGCCCATCCTGCTGCATGTCGTGACCCGCAAGGGCAATGGCTATGCGCCGGCCGAGCGCAGCGCCGACAAGTACCACGGCGTGTCCAGGTTCAATGTCGTGACGGGCGAGCAGGCCAAGGCGCCGCCGGGTCCACCGTCCTACACGAAGGTCTTCGCCCAGTCGTTGACGGCCGAGGCCGAGGCGGACCGGCGGATCGTCGCCGTGACCGCGGCGATGCCGTCGGGCACCGGACTCGAGAGCTTTGCCAGGCGCTTCCCCGACCGTACCTTCGACGTCGGCATCGCCGAGCAGCATGCGGTCACCTTCGCGGCCGGCATGGCGACCGAGGGGTTGAAGCCGTTCTGCGCGATCTATTCCACGTTCCTGCAGCGCGCCTACGACCAGGTCGTGCACGACGTGGCGCTGCAGAGCCTGCCCGTGCGCTTCGCCATGGACCGCGCCGGCCTCGTCGGCGCCGATGGCGCCACGCATGCCGGCGCGTACGACATCGCCTATCTCGGTTGCCTGCCCCACATCGTGCTGATGGCGCCGGCCGACGAGCTGGAGCTGATGCACATGGTGGCGACGGCGGCGGCGATCGACGATCGGCCGAGCGCCTTCCGCTACCCGCGCGGCGATGGGCTCGGCCTCGCCCTGCCGGCGCGCGGCACACCGCTCGAGATCGGCCGCGGCCGCATCCTGCACGAAGGCTCGCGCGTCGCGATCCTCTCCTACGGGACGCGGCTGAAGGAATGCCTTGCTGCTGCCGAGGAACTCGGCACCCGGGGGCTGTCCTGCACCGTGGCGGATGCGCGCTTCGCCAAGCCGCTCGATACTGGCCTGGTGGAGCGGCTGGCGCGCGAGCATGCCGTGCTGGTGACTGTGGAGGAGGGATCGGCCGGCGGCTTCGGATCGCTGGTGATGCAGCATCTCGCCTGGCGCGGATTGCTGGACGGCGGGCTGAAGGTCCGTCCGATGACCTTGCCCGACCGGCTGATCGACCACGATACGCAGCAGCGTCAGTACGATGAGGCGGGCCTCAACGCACCGCACATCGTCGCCGCCGTGCTGGGCGCGCTGGGGCAGGAAGGCGGAATGCGCCAGCCGACGTTTGCCCGGAAGAGCTGACGCATGACAGCCTGGATCGGCCGCATCGTCGCGGTCAGCGGACGTCATCCGCTGATCGTGCTGCTGCTGTCTCTCATGCTGACGGCGCTGTCGGTGGTCCATTTCACCAACCACTTCGCCATGACGACCGATGTCACCGAGCTGATATCGACCAAGCAGGACTGGCGACAGAGGGAATTGGCCTATTCCACTGCATTCCCGTCGCTCTACATGCTCACCGTCGTCGTCGTGGACGGTGCCACCCCGGAGCTGGCGGAGGATGCGGCGGCGCGGCTGTCGTCCGCATTGGCCGCCAAGCCGGCACTCTTCCGCAGCGTGCGGCGCCCCGACGGCGGCGCGTTCTTCGACCGCAACGGCCTGCTGTTCCTCCCGGCACGGGAGGTCCAGGCCACGACGGAAGGGTTGCTGCGGTCACAGCTCTTCCTGTCGGCGCTCACGGTGGATCCGTCGCTGCGCGGCGTGATGACCGTCGTCTCGACCATGCTGCAGGGCGTGCAGCATGGCCAGGCGAAGCTGGGCGACCTGCAGCCGCTGATGACGGCACTGGCCGGGACCTTCGACAAGGCGGCCTCGGGAGAGCCGGCCTACTTCTCCTGGCAGTCCTTGATGCCGGGACCGCCGGCCGGTCCGCGGCCGACGCGGCGCGTCGTCGTGGTGCAGCCGGTGCTCGACTACACGGCCCTCCAGCCAGGCGCGGCGGCGAGCGAGGCGATTCGCGCCACCGCGCGCACGCTGGGGCTCGTGCCGGGCAATGGCGTCAGCATTCATCTGACGGGACCCGTGCCGGTGAGCGATGAGGAGTTCGCATCGCTGGCCGAGGACTGGCATCTCGTGACCGCAGCGATGGTGGCGGCACTCCTGGGCATCCTGTGGCTCGCGGTCCATTCGGCGCGCGTGGTGGTCGCGATCCTTGCGACCACCTTCATCGGCCTCATTCTGACGGCCGGGCTCGGATTGCTGGTCACGGGCCGCTTCAACCTCATCTCCGTCGCCTTCATCCCGTTGTTCGTCGGCCTCGGCATCGATTTCAGCATTCAGTTCAGCGTCCGCTTCCTGGCCGAGCGTCGATACCATCCGGCGCTCGGAGAGGCTCTTGTCGCCGCCGGCCGCGGTGTCGGAATGCCCCTGGCCCTGGCCGCCGCCGCGATCGGCGTCGGCTTCTTTGCCTTCCTGCCGACCAGCTATCTCGGCGTGGCTGAGCTGGGGACGATCTCCGGCCTCGGGATGGTCATCGCCTTCACCCTCAGTATCACGCTGCTGCCGGCCCTGCTGGCCCTGGTGCGTCCCGGGTCGAAGGGCCTGAAGGAAGTCGGCTATGCCGGGTTGGCGCCGGTCGAGGCCTTCCTCGCCCGCAATCGGCGTGCCGTCCTCGCCGTCGGACTGGTGGTGGCGATCCTCTCGGCCGCGTCGCTGCCATTCGTGCGCTTCGATTTCGATCCCCTCAATCTGAAAAGCCCGAGGGTCGAATCGATGGCGACATTGCGCGACCTGACCGCCGATCCCGACTGGACCCCCAACACCATCGCCGTGCTCGCGCCGTCACTTGCGGCGGCCGAGCCGATCGAGCGGCAGCTTGCCACACTGCCCGAGGTGGCGCGGGTCGTGACGCTGCGCAGCTTCGTGCCGGCCGACCAGGCCGAGAAGCTCGCCATCATCCAGGCGGCGGCGACGCGTCTCGATCCGGTCTTGCGGGCACAGTCCGTGGCTCCACCGTCGGACGAGCAGCTGCGCGAGAGCCTCGGCGCAACAGCGGCGGCATTGCGGCGGATCGCAAAAGACGGCGCGCCGGGCAATGCCGAGACCAGGGCATCCGATCCGGCGGCGCGCGAGGCACTCCGGCTGGCGGAGGCGATCGATCGCCTGCAGCAGGCCACGCCGGATGTTCGCGCCGCGGCTGCCGCGGCGATCACCCTGCCGCTCGGCGTCATGTTGAATCGCGTGCGCAGCATGCTGCAGGCCGGGCCCGTCACGATCGAGTCGCTGCCTGCCGACATCGTTGCCGACTGGATCGCGTCGGACGGCCGCGCCCGCATCCAGGCATTCCCCCGCGCAGACCAGGAGACCGACGAGGGACTCTGGCGTTTCGCGCAGGCCGTCCAGAGGGTCGATCCGGACGCCACGGGCGTCCCGATCTCGATCCGCGCGGCGGGCAATACCATCGTCGTCGCCTTCCTGCAGGCCGGCCTCTATTCCTTCATCGCCATCGTCCTGATCCTGGCGGCAGCGCTCCGCCATGTGCGTGACGTGATCCTGGCCATGGTGCCAGTGATCCTGAGCGGGCTGCTGACCTTCGCCTCCTGCGCGCTGTTCGACCTGCCGCTCAACTTCGCGAACATCATCGCGCTTCCTCTCCTGTTCGGCGTCGGGGTCGCCTTCAACATCTATTTCGTCATGGCGTGGCGCGCCGGAGAGCGGGCACCGCTGCAGTCGAGCCTGATGCGGGCGGTCGTCTTCAGCGCGCTTACGACGGCGACGGCGTTCGGTGCGCTGTGGCTGTCGAGTCACCCCGGCACTGCGAGCATGGGGCGCCTGCTCATGGTCTCTCTGGGCTGGGAACTGCTCGTGACGCTGCTCTTCCGGCCGGCGCTGCTCGCGCATCCACCCGAGACGACAAGCTCGGTGAAGGCCTCGTGAGATCGGTCGTGGCTCTGGCGGTCGCGGCGCTGCTCGTTCCGGGTCTTGCCTGGGCGCAGATGCAGCCCCACCACGCCGAGTATTCGCTGCGTCTGGGAACCGCCCTCAATGCGCCGCGCATCGGCACGGCCGTGCAGGACATCGCCCTCGACTGCAAGGGCTGGCGCATCCGGCGCGACGTTTCGGTCGACATCGCCCTGACGCCGTCCTTCAAGGTCGGCATCGCGTCGCGCATGCAGGGCGAGGAGGCGTGGAACGGCAACGGCTTCAGCTATCGCGCCGTGCAGATCCAGAACGGTGCCGAGCGCGAGACGCGTGGCGAGGTCCAGCGCAAGGACGGGCTCAGCCGGGTCGAACTCGTGACTCCCGAGGGCGAAGAACAGGTCGACCTGCCGCCGCTCACCCTGATGCCGGTTGCAGCCGTGAGCTACGCACTCGGGCGCCTCGCCATGGGAGCGGTCTCATTTCCGGTTCTGACATTCGGAGCGGAGGCGACGGGAGCGGCGTTCCTGATCGAGGTGAAGCGGCCCGAAGCCGGGGCCGCCGGGGCACTGCCGCCGTCCGCGCGGCATGTCGACGTACCTGCCGCGCGTTCATGGCCGGTGGCGATGACCGTCAAGCGTGCCGGCTGGCCGGAAGCCAAGCCCCTGCTGTCGATGCGTGCGCGGATCTTCGAGACGGGGGTGCTGGATCGGCTGACGGTCGAGGCGGGCATGTTCACCGTCGCGGCCTACCTGCAGAAGCTGCAGATGCATGACGCTCCCGCCTGCCCGGGGCGGTGAGTTTGCAGGACGTTGAATGTCCGGGACGTTGAGCTATTCGTCCTAACCCTGCTGCCCGTTACTTCTCGCCGAGCCACTCCTTCCACAGGCCGCGGCGCTGCTTGCGGGCATCGGCCTCCGCGCCCGCGTAGCGCTGGCTGGCACGGTTCTCCCATGGCAGCGAATCATAGAGGTTGTAGCCGTAGGCCATCCCTGCGGCGATGAGCGCGCCACCGATGTCGCCGCCCTGGCCGTCGTCGAGGGTGCATTGCGCGACGATCCGGCATTCGCGATCGACCTTGAGGGCACGACATTTCACCTTGTGCTCCGCCTTCTCCAGCAAATCCTCAAGTGCGGCGCGGGCACGCATCCCGGCGACGGTCTCGGTCTTGCCGGCATCCCGCAGCTCGGGCGCCTGGACGCCCCACACCCGAAGATGCGGCTTCAGGCCCACGCCACCCAGGGTATTGCCGTCGATCGCGTAGGCATGTCCGTTCCAGTTGGAAGGCATGGGACCGAAGCCGGGACAGTCAGCCGCTTCCGATGCTGGCGCAGCCTTGCGCTGGGCGGCCTGGGCCAGGACAGGCGAGCTGAGCACAGGTGCGGTGAGCGCGGGCAGGGCGACTGCGGCCAGGGCAGCCATGAGGGGCGAGCGGGTCATACATGCATGATACCGCGCCTTTGTGGCCAGTGAACGGCGATATGGTCGTGCCGCCATGCGCCCTGCTCTAAGCGCGAGCCTCCAACCAGCGCATGGCGGCTGGCAGAGTCCGAAAGATCTTCATCGGTCGGGGAAGGGTGGCAAGGATGCCCAGCAAACGTGCCATCGGCTCCGTGTTCTGTGGTCGCAGGATCGCCAGGGGACCGGCCGAGTGCGTCGGAGATTCCTTTATCCTCATGCCGATGGCCAGGAGGTCCTCCAGCGGCATCGCGGGAATGCCCGCGCTGCAATCCAGCAGCTTTGGCAAGCGCAGCATGTCGTCCCTGAGAATGTCGTCCAGGAGCGCTTCGACCTCGGCTCGTGTGATCTGGCCTTCCGCTGTGATCGTCACGAGTGACTTGCGACGATCAATTTCCCAACGCAACCCCATGAATTGTTCCTGCCTGAGAACGTCGCAGTCGATCCCTGGATCCGGGGGCATTTCCGGCCGAACCGCGTGCCTTGCTGCCGATGTTCGCGCTGTCATTGGTCACCCTCAAACCGGTCACCCTCAAACCGGTCGCTTTCAAACCCAAAACAACGCTGCACGTGTGCTCCTGGTTGCAGAGCAAGAGGTGGCAGGCCCTGAAAGCTTTCACCCCCCCCGAGAGCCTGTAGCCTTCCGATGCAGGGACAAACAATGACCAAAACTGGGTGTTTCCCGGCCCGGTGCGACCGGCAACGGGCCGAGGCGGGCCTCGTTGAGGCGAGTGTCAGAGGAGGGCGTCATGAAGCTTGCGATTGCGGGCGTGACCGCGATGACGATTCTGGTCGGCGGGGCGTGGGCGCAAACGCCTGAACGACAGCCGCCGGCCGATCCGCTCAAGGTCACCCCCATACCGTCCGAAGCGCAGGTCGTGAAAGTCGATGCGATCCGCACCAACATCGAGCAGGCGGGCTACACGGAAGTGACCGACCTGGTGCGGGACAGTTCGGGCGTCTGGCGCGCTCGGGCGAAGAAGGATGACGAAGCCGTCGACGTCATCGTCGACAAGGGTGGCCGGATCAAGTCGATGCCGCGCTGAGGAGGGCCCTTGCTCCTTGATAGACGGTCGTCAGGTGCCTGCGACTCGCCTTGCGGCGAGGATGCAGAGGAGCGGGGCGAACAGCAGCGTCGCGAACAGCCAGCGCGCCGCACCTGCCGTGCCGGCGATGCCGCCGGGATCCAGCAGACCGCCCGCATTCACCACCATGCCTGCAACCGCGGCACCGGCCGCTGCGGCGAACAGCTGGACGGTCGTTATGGCCGCTCCCGCCAGCTGCTGTTCGGCGGGGGCCACCGCCTTGAGGGCGCGTATCAGGAGGTGCGGCCAGGTGATGCCGATGCCGAAGCCGATCGCGAGCAGGGCAATGCAGAGCGGCGCCAGGACGAGCCAGCTTCCACCGCTCGTCAGGGGCATGAGAGCCCACAGGGAGATGGTACCCAGAAGCGCCAGAAGCGGCCCGGCCATGATCGCGCGCCGGACGCTGCGTTCGACGGCGCCCGCACTGCCGACCGAGCCCAACGTCCACCCGCCGGCCATCAACGCGGTGAGATAGCCGGCCGCAAGCGGGGACTGGTCGTGAAGCACCTGCAGGAAGAGGGGAGCGAACACTTCGCCGGCAGTGACGGTGATGGTGAGCAGGGCGATCATGACGTAGGTCGGGGCGATCGCCGAGCTCGCGCGAAACGCCCCCGATGGCAGGAGCTTGCGGGCCGAGCGAGCCTCGGTGGCGACCAGCAAGGCGGCAAAGATGGCGGCGGCCGCGACGCCGCCGGCATTCCACATCGGGTCAGGAGACATGCTGCCGGTCGAGATGGCGAGGACGGCCGCCGTCAGCAAGGCGAGCTGCGGGAGCGGCACTTCCGAGCGTCGATCGCGGCTTGAATCGCGCCGTGGCAGCACTGTCGCCGCCAGCAGGGCGAAGAGAACGCTGACCGGTGCGAGGGACCAGAACGCGGCTCGCCACAGACCAAGCTCGGCGAAGAGCCCGCCGACCGCCGGTCCGACGAGAGTAGCGATGCCCCACATGCCCGATACCAACGCCATGGCCCGCGGCCACAGCGCCTCGGCAAAAGCCAGCCGGATCATGGCGTAGGCCAGCGCCAGGAGAAAGCCGCCGCCGAACCCCTGTACGAGCCGGCCGATCAGCATGACCGGCATGGTCGGGGCCAGCGCACAGGCCACGGTCCCTGCGGCGAACAGCATGGCGGCCGTGGCATAGGCGAGTCGCGGGCCGGCGTGCTGAAGCAGCTTCGCCGAAAGGGCGGAGCCCACGATGGAGGCGACCACGAAGACCGTCGTATTCCAGGCATAGAGGTCGAGGCCGCCGATGTCGCGGACCACCGAGGGCAACATGGTCGTCGCGATGTAGACGTTGATCGTGTGAAGCGCGACACCGCCGGCCAGGGCCAGCGAACGCACGCCGTTGCCGCCCGACAGCAGAGCGGCCCAGCCAATCGCCGGCGAATGGCCCTCCGACGAATGGTCCTCCGACGAATGGCCCGACGGTAATGGCCTGCCGTGCGCGCCGTCCTGAATATCCATGCCAGCTCCTCGTCGAGGTCCCACACGCGACGGCGCATGGGAGCTTGCCCGGCAAGCCGACGCGCTGATACGACCTCAACATGGGTCGAGGTCAAGGAATTCCTGAGACTTCCCCGGCCGGCGCCAATACATTTCGTCGACTCGGATAGCCGGAGACCAGCCCGTGAGCGCGACCGCCACTCTCCCCGCCACGCTTACGGCGATCATGTATTTCGGGGATGTCGTCTTCGCCTTCAGCGGTGCGCTGGTCGCGGCGCGGCATCGCATGGACGTTCTCGGCATCGTCCTGATCGGCGTGGTGACGGGTATCGGCGGCGGTACGCTGCGAGACATTCTCCTCAACCACACGGTCTGGTGGGTCGGCAATCCGATCGAGCTTGTGCTGTGTGCCGTCACGGCATTCGTGGCCTACTTCGTCAAGCGCATGCCCGGCGGCCAAGCCGGCGCCGCCAAATGGGCGGACGCCATAGGCCTTGCCGCCTTCGCGGTCGTCGGCGCTCATGTCGCGCTGCAGGACGGTGCATCGCTTGTCGTCGTCGCCTTCATGGGGATGCTCACCGCCACGGGGGGCGGCGTGATCCGGGACGTGCTGACACAGACGCGGCCCATGATCCTGAGTGGCGAACTCTATGCCACGGCCGCGCTGATCGGCGCCGCCGCCTATACCGTCCTCGCGCAGTACATGACGGACCAGGCGCTGGCGGCCTTCCTCGCTTTCGCGCTCTGCTTCGCCATCCGAGGCGCAGCAATCATGTTTCATATCCGCTTCGGCATCGTGGGCGAGCCCATCCTCACGGTGCAGCGGCGTGAGGAAGATGATGCCGGCCTGCCGTGACACCGATCAGAGTGTCCTGCGGGTCGCCGGATGGGCCGTCGGATGGTCATCCTCGAACTGGCGTTCGACGGCAGCCAGCCGATGCCGGCCGTCGCTGTCCAGCGTGCCGAGGGTTGCGATCACCGTCCGGAAGATCTCGAGCAGCTTGCGACGATCCTCGGCATCCGCAGGCAGAAGTCGCGGCAGGCTATCCAGTGCATCCTTTTCGCTCAGATGGACGATCGCCCATTGCTCTGCCAGCACGGACCTGAAGGCATCGGGCGTGACCTGGGGATGGATCTGCAGCAGCCGCCGGATCGCGGCGAAGGTATGTTCGTCGATCGTATGGATCGCGCGCGCGACATAGAGCAACGCTCGCGCCAGGGCGGCGAGGGAGCCGCCCGCGCTCAACTGCTCCTTCAACTGCTGGATCCGCCGATCGATCGCCGCTTCGAGCGTCGGCGAATGGCCGGGCCGCGGACGAGGCGGCCCGTCGGCCGGTCCGATGCCGCAGGCAGCCTGAACGGCGGGAGACCCGTAGAAGGCGTGGAACATCTGCTCCGCCCAGTGGTCGCGCAGGTCGCGCCAGGCGTTGAGGCCGTCGACCATCGCCTGAGACACTTGTTGCTGGGCAGCCATGAACGGATTCCCGGCTGCGCAGGGCCGCCGGTCGGTGTGCACCTGCTCAGCCAGGGCGGCCAGAGGCGCCATCAACGGATTCCTGTCGGAGAACATCGCGTAGCCGAGGCGGAGAGGATGCAGCTCGACAAAGGCACGCGCCATCTGCGGGCTGGTCATCGCCTTGACGCCCGGCTGCAGCCATGTCTCGTACAGCGCATTGTTGACCTGCGAGAGGCGCGACACGGCGGCGAACTCGCGTTCGTCCTCGGCGGAGTTGCAGCCGAGCGCGCGGATGTCGTCGAGCTCGCGGGCCTCGATGCGGAGCCGGTACCCTGGGACGAGTTCCTCCGCTTCGTCGCCGGTGTCGCGCTCGTCGATGACGATCTCGTAAAGACCGGGCGGCATGGCTTCGAAGAATTCGATGTTGCTCACGAATTCGGCGTGGTCCTTGGCGGCCACACGCGTGCTGACGAAGATCGCGAGGTGTCCGACCTTGGGGTCGACGGCATAGAAGATACGCTGGCCGTGGCGGCGGATCTCATCGACGCTCGTGTAGTTGTCCAGGATCCAGTCCAGCGCCTGCTGGGGCGGCGTGATGTTGTCGCCTTGCGAGCAGAAGCAGACGATCGGCGCCTTGATCTCGCGCAGGTCGAGGCGCGTGCCGTCGCTCGTCACGATCTGGCCGGTCGACAGGCGATTTCCAACGAAGAGCTGATCAACCATCCATTGCAACTCGTCGCCCCGCAGGACAATGAAGTCGCCCCACCATTTCTCGAAATCGAGATAGCGCTGCTGTTCCTTCTCCGGGTCGGACCAGACGGCGTACTGCTTGGCCCACAGCGTGTTGGCGGGATTCAGGTTGTCGAAGTTGGCGATCAGCCAGGCGCCGTCGAAGGTCCCATTGCCGAGATCGCTCACCAGACGGGACAGCCAGGTCCCGCCCAGCAGGCCGCCATTGTAGCGCATCGGATTGCGGCCCCGGAGGCCGGCCCAGTAGGACAGTGGCGCGCCGGCGACCAGGACGCCGCCGACCGCATCCGGCCGGAGACAGGCGGCGATGAGCGCATGCCAGCCCGCCTGGCAGTTGCCGAAGACGAAGGGCTTGCCGAGCGCGCCGGGATGGAGCTCGGTCACCTTGTCGAGGAACAGCGTGAAGGCGCGGGCGACGTCCTCGACGCGCTGTCCGTCGATCGGTTCGGCGGCGAAGCCGATGAAGTAGACGGGATGGCCGGCGGCGAGGGCGTCGCCAACCTCGCTCACGTGCTTGAAGCCGCCGATGCCGGGACCCTGGCCGGCGCGTGGGTCGATGACCACGACGGGCCGCTTGCGATCATCGATCTCCACATCCGTCGACGGCAGAACCTTCAGGAGGGTGTAGTTGACGGGGTGCGGCAGCGAATCGCCCCGCATGACAATCTCGGTATCGTAGCTCAGCACCGAATCCGCACCGCGCGCCATCATCTGGTCGCGCTGGTTGCCTCGCCGGCGCAGAATGTCGAGGAACAGCACGGAGCGCTGCCAGGCATCACGCGCATAGTCGGCGAAGGCCAGCGGCCCCATCAACGGCCCCAAGCCGGCGAAATCGCCGAGAGCGCCTTCCATCCATCCGCGGGCCGGCTGAGGGCGGATGACGGGCAGAGAGAAGGCATGCATGGCCGGAGCCTGCACGGGTTGCCTGTCGGTCGGCAGCAAGTCGGTCGGCAGCAAGTCGGTCGGCAGGGTGTCGGTCATCGCGAAACTCCTCTCGTGCGACGCAATCCGCGCAGCCGACGGGTCGAATGACTTCAACCCGCAATCGCGACGTCGACGGTCGCTTCCCCGACCCGCTCGGGCTGTTGAATGCTAGGAGGAGACGGCCCTCTTCTCCTTGATGGAGATCAAAAGGCTTCCCGAACGCTGTCTACAGGCTGAGATTGAAGGCGATCGAAATGCGAACGGCCGCCCCCTGATAGGGGCGGACCTGATGCATCACCCAGGAGGGGAAGAGCACCATGCGGCCCGGCTTCGGCTGCACCTTTTCCGTGGCGCCAGCGGTCAGGCCGCCGGCCATGGCATAGCCGAGATGGGGGGCGTTCATCGCCGGCAGCGGACCGCGCGGATCCATGAATTCCAACTCGCCGCCCAGTGACGGGTCGTCCGCGATGCCACCGTCGTCCACATAATAGACTCCCGACCAGAAGGCACCCGGATGTGAGTGGTATTCATTGGCATGCCCGGTCCTATTGACGTTCGCCCACATGTTGCCGTGCCACGTCACGGCAAAGTAACCGGGGTGGGGGCCGCTGCCAGCGGCGCCCTTGCGGTCGGTGGTGACGCGGTTGGCGACATTGCGCGCGATCGCCAACAGCTTCACGGCCGGTGCGCCGCCCCAGCGATCCATGTCCCAGCTCGACTGCCAGCCGCCCAGATTGGAATGCTGCGTACTGGGCTGGGACTGTTCGCGTTGCTCTATGACGCGTCGCAACTCAACGTTGAGTGTCAGTGCATCGGGGACGTCGTAGATGACGACCGGTGTGGCAAACAGGGGAACGATATCGGGCACGCTGCTCGCAAGATTCATCTTGTCATATTAGCCTGACCACGTTCCCGCCGTTCGGCGATAAACGCATGACGCCCATTCGCCGCAGCGTGCGCGCTCACGCTTTCGTGACGTAAGGTGACGGTGTTTCCCTTGGACGATAGATTGAAGAAGATCATCGGCGGAGACTTTCCATGACCATGAAATCGCGCCGGCTCGGCAATAGCACACTGACTGTTTTTCCGATCGGGCTGGGCTGCATGTCACTCAGCGGTGCCTATGGGAAGAGCGATGACGTCCTGTCGATCCGGATGATTCACCACGCCATCAATCGTGGCATCACCTTACTGGATAGCTCGGACATGTATGGCTGGGGCCACAACGAGTCGCTGCTCGGCCGGGCGCTGGCGGGTGGGCGGCGCGACAAGGTCGTTCTGGCGACCAAGTTCGGCCAGATCCAGCGACCCGGCGGAGCCAACGGCGTCGATGGCCGGCCCGCCCATGTGAAGGCCGCCTGCGATGCCAGCCTGCGGCGGCTGGGCGTCGAGGTGATCGACCTCTACTACCAGCACCGTGTCGATCCGGCGGTGCCGATCGAGGATACGGTCGGCGCCATGGCGGAACTGGTGCAGGCCGGCAAGGTGCGAGCGCTCGGACTCAGCGAGGCGAGCCCGCAGACCATCCAGCGCGCCCACAAGGTCCATCCGATCGCCGCCGTGCAGAGCGAATACTCACTGCTCTACAGGGTCGAGGCAGAGGAGACGCTGCAGACCACGCGTGCGCTGGGCATCGCCTTCGTTGCCTATTCACCGCTCGGCCGCGGTCTGCTGACGGGCGCGGTGCGACAACCCTCCGACATTCCCGAGGGCGACAATCGCGGCCGCCATCCTCGCTTTGCCGCGGAGAACCTGGCGCGCAATCTCGACCGCGTCGCCGCCATCGAGGAAGTCGCCCGCGACAAGGGCTGCACGCCGGGCCAGGTGGCCCTGGCATGGCTGCTGGCGCAGGGCGCCGACATCATTCCCATTCCCGGGACCAAGCGCGTGGAGCGCGTCGACGAGAATGTGGCGGCTGTCGACATCGCACTGTCGCCGAATGAGGTGGTGCGGCTTTCTTCCGCACTTCCGCCTGGCGCCGCTGCTGGCACGCGCTACCCGGAGCCCCAAATGAAGTCGGTCTACATCTGACGGTCTCTTCCGAAGGGTCATTCCGACGAGAAGGTATGGCCTGACAGGAAGGGCCGGCGGGTGTATGAGGCGCCTCCATCCCCCGGAGATTTGCGGCCATGACGGAAGAGATCGTCTTCTATCACAATCCCCGCTCGCGTGCGCAGATGGTGCACTGGATGCTGGAGGAGGTCGGTGCGCCTTATCGCATCGTCCCGATCGATTTCGAGAAGGGCGAGAACAGGACGCCGTCGTTCCTCGCCATCAATCCGATGGGAAAGCTCCCGACCATCGTCCATCGTGGCATTGTCGTGACGGAGACGGCGGCGATCATCGCCTATCTGGCGGATATCTTTCCGGCCGCCGGCCTTGCGCCTTCTCCCGAGGATCCGCGGCGGGGCGCCTACTATCGCTGGCTGTTCTTCGGGGCCGGCTGCATTGAGCCGGCATTGCTGGACAAGATGCTGAACAGGCCGGAGGTCGCGCAGAAGGCGGCGCTCGGCTGGCGGAGCTACGAGGATGTGCTCGACACGTTGCGCAAGGCGCTTTCCACCGGCCCCTACCTGCTGGGCGAGGCGTTCAGCGCGGCCGACGTCTATGTCGGTTCCGAGATCCGCTGGGCCATGATGTTCGGTGCCCCCGGCTTCAAGGGCGATACGGTGTTCGACGACTATGTCGCTCGGCTTTCCGCCCGGCCGGCGGCCCGGCGGACATCCGGAGGCTGACAGCCGACGCGATGTCGGGCTCGACCACAACGCGCCGGCTCGCAACCATTCTGGTTGCCGATGTCGACGGCTACAGCCGCCTCATGCGCGCCGACGAGGAGCGGACCTTCGTCGACCTTCATGGCCATCTTGCCGAACTGGTTGCGCCCGTCATCGAACGCTTCGATGGCCGCATCGTCAAGACAGTCGGCGACGGCGTGCTGGCCGAGTTCGGCAGCGCTGTGCAGGCTGTCCGCGCGTCGGTCGAACTGCAACGCGGCATGTTCGAGCGCAATGACGGTCTGCCTGCAGACCGCCGGCAGGCCTTCCGCATCGGTCTCCATCTCGGCGACATCATCGCGACGGAGAACGACGTGTTCGGCGACACCGTGAACGTCGCGGCGCGGCTGCAGACGCTGGCCGACGCAGGCTCCGTCGTTCTCTCGTCGAGCGTGCACGAGCAGGTGCGGGACAAGCTCGCCCTGCCATTCCGATTGCAGGGCAACCGCACGCTCAAGAATATCGACCGGCCCGTACAGGTCTATGCCCTCGATGCGACGGGCGTTTCGCAGGCCGCGCAGCGATCGATCCGGGTGCGGCCGCCGATGCGCCGCCTGTTGACGGCCGCGGTGGCCGCCGTCGCCGCGCTGGGCGTCGGTGCGGCGTCGGCCTATTTCGTCAATCGCAGCCTGCAGACCGAAGAGGCCGCTGCCGCCGCGGTCGGCGTGCCGGTAGAAAGCGGCCTGTCGGTCGCCGTGCTGCTGTTCACGAACCAGAGTGGCGATGCGGGCCAGAACTATTTCTCGGACGGCCTCACGGAGGACATCACGCGCGCGCTCGGGCGGTTCAAGGAACTGACGGTGATTTCCTACGGCGCCGTGTTGCCGTTTCGCGACAAGCAGCTTCCGCCGGCCGAGATCGGGCGGGCGCTCAACGCCCGCTATCTCGTGAGCGGCAGCGTGCGGCGCATGGGTGACCGGGTGCGAGTTACCGTCCAGCTCACCGATGCCGCCAACAGTACCCAGCTGTGGTCGGACCAGTACGACGACGAGCTGAGCGACATCTTCGCCGTGCAGGACAGGATCGCCCGGCGCGTCGCCGGTACGCTGGCGTCGAACCTGCAGCAGATCGCGCTGCAGCAGAGCCTGCGCAAGCCGACGGACAACCTCGACGCCTACGACATGATGCTGCGGGCGCGCGCCATGACGGCCGACCCGACGCGCACGACGAACCGGGCCGCCCGCGAGATGCTGGAGCGTGTCACGCAGATGGCACCCAGCTATGCCGACGCCTACGCCGAACTAGCCGATACCCATTTCCAGCGCGCCACCTTCGGCTGGTCGGAGTTCGCACAGAACGATATCGAGACGGCGATCCGGCTGGCGCAGAAGGCGATCGACCTCGACCCCGACTGCGTGCTGGCACATAGCGTGCTGGCGCGCGCCTACACGGCGGTCCGGAAGTACGATCTGGGGCTTGCCGAATCGGAACGTGCCCTGGCGATGAATCCAAGCGATGCCGAAGTACTGCTGGCGCGGGCGGCCGTGCTGCTGTGGACGGGGCGCATCGACGAGTCGATTCAGGCCGCCGAGGCGGCCACACGCCTCAGCATGAGCATCGGACCGGAAGCCTCGCTCAACCTCGGCCTGGCTTACCTGCTGAGCGGGCGCTACAGCGACGCCGTGCGTCTTCTGGAGGCGCAGCGGGCGCGTTTCCCTTCCTACCCGCTGCTCGACTTCCCTCTGGCGGCGGCTTACGCCGAGCTCGGCCGGATCGGCGATGCCCGTGAAGCGGTGGGGCAGGGCAGACTCAAGAATCCCCACTTCGATCTGGCGAGCTTCGGATCGCGCTTCCAGGATCCGGCGCTGCAGCAGCGCATCGAGAAGAGTCTGCGCAAGGCCGGAATGCGCTGAACCCGGCCAATGCCGCGTAAGGGGACCGTTGCGCTATTGCGCAGGCGCGTCCTTGAGCCTGCTCCAGTTTGCCGTCGCCTTGACAGCAGCGGCCGTGGCCTCCTGGCGGAAGCGTTCGGCACCGCCGGTCCCGGCGAAGACATACAGGCGGTCGTTGATGATGACCCAGATCGTCGGATCGGATTCGCGCTTCACGCCGTTGGCCATGTTCATGGCGCACGAGCCGCCGAACTGTGGTGCGTACCTGTCGGGGTTCGCGCGGAACATGTCGCGATGTCTCGCATTGGCAAAAAAATAGCGGACGCCATCGTAGACGTAGTCATATTCGGCGAGGCCCGGAGTCGCGGTGGCCAACGTGAAGTAGGCGACGGGGTCGTAACCCTTCAAGCCGATCTGCGTCGGCGTTGGCGACGGGGTCTGGGCGGCGGCGCGCAATTGCGCCAGCGCCCCGGTCGATCCGACGACGCCGCCGAGGGTTGCGGCAGCGGCAATTGCCTTGAGCGAATCGCGACGCGTGAACATGTCCGTGCTCTCCCACGCTGCGCCGGTCGAGGAGACTCCCAACCGGCCCTTCGGCAAGTGGGATCGAATTGAGGCGGCATGGCGGCAGCGTATGAACGGCTGTTCAAGCGCTACCGGCTTCACCGATGCATCAAGTGTGGATCATCTGGCGCGGCAGGAACAGCACGATATCGGGCCACAGGGTTATGAGCACGACGCCGAGGCAGAGCAGCAGGAAGAACGGCACGGTCGACTTGGTCACCGTCCAGATGTCCCTGCCGGTCAGGTTCTGCAGAACGAAGAGATTGAAGCCGACGGGCGGTGTGATCTGCGCCATCTCGACGACCAGCACGATGTAGATGCCGAACCACAGCGGGTCGATCTTCTGCGCGGCGATCATCGGCAGCACGACCGGCGCCGTCAGGACGATCATCGAGACGCCGTCGAGGAAGCAGCCCAGGATGATGTAGAGTGCCGTCAGGAGGATGATCAGGCCGACCGGGCTCAGGCCGAGCTGGTTGACCCAGTTCGCCATGTTGGCGGGCAGGCCGGTGAAGGCCATCGCCATGGTGACGAACGCCGCACCGACCAGGATCAGGCCGATCATGCAACTGGTGCGGACCGCGCCCAGGAGACTCTCCTGGAAGGTGTGCCAGGTGAGCGATCCGGTGACACCGGCGAGGATCAGCGCGCCGGCGACGCCCATCACCGCCGCCTCGGTCGGGGTCGCCACGCCTCCGTAGATCGACCCGAGGACCGCGACGATCAACAGGATGACCGGGATCAGTCGACGGGCATTCCACAGTTTCTGGGCCAGGCTCATCCTGAAATCGTCGGCGGGAACCCGGGTAGGATTGAACACCGCCCAGATCGCTGTGTAGGCCATGAACAGGCCGATCATCATGAAGCCCGGGAGAAAGCCGGCGATGAACAGGCGGCCGATCGAGACCTGGGCGGTGATGCCGTAGACGATCATCATGATCGACGGCGGGATCAGCAGGCCCAGCGTGCCCGAGCCGGCCAGGGTGCCGATTGCCATGCCCTCGTGATAGCCGCGCTTGCGCAGCTCGGGCATGCTCATGCGGCCGATCGTGGCGCAGGTCACCGACGACGAGCCGGACACTGCAGCCATCACGCCGCATCCCAGGATGTTGACGTGCAGCAGGCGGCCCGGCAGCCAGCCCAGCCAGGGCGCGAGTCCCTTGAACATGTCCTCCGACAGGCGCGAGCGGAACAGGATCTCGCCCATCCAGATGAAAAGCGGCAGGGCGGTCAGCGCCCATCCCCAGCTCGAATCCCACACCGTGCTGGCGAGCAGCGAGCCGGCGGGAGCGGGGGTGAAGAAGAACAGCGCGACGAAGCCGACGACCAGCAGCGTCACGCCGATCCAGACGCCGCTGGCCAGCAGCAGGAACAGCGTGCCCAGCACCGTCGCGGCGAGAATCAACTCGCCGCTCACGACACCACCGCCTTGCCGCGAGCCGTCGCGGCGGCTTCCGCCATGTCGACCTGTGCCGCCTCCAGCTCCTCACCGATCGCCTGGGCCTCGGCATCCGCGAAGTCGGGGATCTTGCCGGCCAGCGTCTGGACCAGCTCGTCGACCAGCCCGATCGCCATGATCGTGCCGCCGAGCGCCATGCCGATCTGCGGGATCCAGAACGGCACCGCCATGAGGCCGGGGCTGGTATCGCCGAACTGCAAGGACTCGTAGGCCATCTCCCAGGCCTTGGCGGAGAAGAACGCGAACGCGACCGCGCCGAGGCTGCAGCACCAGATCTCGACCCAGCGCCTGTGCTGAGGAGAAAACTTGCCGACCAGCAGGTTGACGCGGATATGTGCGCCGGCGTTGAGGGTGTAGGCGAGGCCGAGGAAGGTCGACGCCGCCATGCAGAAGCCGGAGATCTCGGTGGCGTCGAAGGCGAAATTCAGGAACCGCCCTGCGATCTGCAGGACGATGGTGACGCCGATCATCATCAGGAAGAAGGCCGAGAGCAGCCCACTCAACCGGTAGAGGGCATCAAGGGCAGGCCGCATGACTTCACCGTTGCTGGAGAAAGCGTACGGGCCGCCGGCTGCCGGCGGCCCGCATCACGTTGGATCAGTTGGTCTTCTGACCGGCCATGTAGCTGTTCAGGATGGCCACCGCGGCGGGGCTCGCCGTCGCCTTCCATTCGTCGGCCATCGTCACGCCGACCTTCTTCATGGCAGCGATCACGGCTGGCGGGCCGCCCTCGACGATCATGCCGTTCTTCTTGAGGACGGCGGCCTTCTCGTCGCCGGCCGCCTTGCTCATCTCCCACGAGCGCTTGGTGTAGGCGGCCGAGGCGTCCGTCACGACCTTCTGGTCGGCGGGCGACAGGGCGGAGAAGGCGCGCTTGTTGAAGATCAGGCCGTTCTTCGAAAGGATCGCACCGACATCGGTGAAGTACTTGGTGTTGTCCCAGGCCTGGATGTCGGTGCCGGTCTGGGCGCTGGTGAACAGAGCCTCGATCAGGCCGGTCGAGAAGGCCTGCGGGATCTCGGCGAACGGAAGGATGGTGGCGTTGAAGCCCAGCAGCGTCGCCATGCGCTGAGTGGCGGTCGAGTAGATTCGGATCTTCTTGCCCTTGAAGTCGTCGACCGACTTGACCTGGAACTTGGTGAAGAAGCCCTGGCTCGGCCAGACCTGATAGCCGGTGATCACCATGCCGGCCTTGTCGAACAGGCTCTTGAAGTACGGATCCTGGGCCATCATCAGCTTCCAGGCCTCTTCGTAGGTGGAGGCGAGGAAGGGCACGCCGTCGAGGATGTACATCGGATCCTCGTTGCCGTAGACGCCGAGCCGGATCTCGCCGCCCTGCACCTGGCCCCGCTGGACGGCGGACTTGATGCTGTCGAGCTTGATCAGGCTGTCGTTGGTATGAAGCGTGATCTTCAGCTTGCCGTTCGTGCCCTTCTCGACGTCCTCGACCCACTTGCGCAGGTTCTGGGTCATGAAGTTGTTCTCCGGGTAGCCGCTGGCCATGACCCATTGGGTCTGGGCGACGGCGGTGCCCATGAGGGCGAGGCTCGTCGCGACGCCCGCGATTGCGGCTTTCCACGCCGATGCCTTGGTAATGAAGCTCATCCCTGGTCCTCCTCTTGAACCCGTGCTGGTGATTTCAGCGGTGTAGCAGCAAACTCCGTGCCACCAGTTTACTGCATGGCAGAGTGGCACGCTGCTTGCTGCCGTCGAGCATCTCTCTTTGCGGGGTGAGTGCATGTCGCAGTTCGTCTTTCCCATCATCGACCTCGCGGGCTGGCGCGCTGGCGATGGCGGCCGGGATGCGGTCGCGGAAAAGGTGCGCGCGGCCTGCGAAACGACCGGCTTCTTCGCCATCCGCGGCCATGGCGTCCCGCCCAAGGCGATCGAGGACATGCGCTCGACGTCGCGGGCCTTCTTCGACTTGCCCTTGGCGGACAAGATGCGCATCGCACGTCCGCATCCCGAGCAGAACCGGGCCTACCACAGCGAGGGCACCGAGACGCTGGCCCGCCTGGCCGGCGACGAATCGCCGCCGGACTACAAGGAGGTCTTCGCGATCGGTCCGCTCGACGTGCCGGCCGACGATCCCTGGTATCATAGCGCGCCGGGCGCCTATCCGAACTACGCACCGAACCTCTGGCCGCAGCGGCCAGCGGGCTTCGTGGCGGCGTGGCGGTCTTACTGGATGGCCATGGAAGGGCTTCAGGACACGCTCTGCCGCATCTTCGCGACAGCGCTCGATCTCCCGGAGGACTGGTTCGTCTCCTATCTCGACCGGCATTGCAGCATGCTGCGGGCCTTGAACTATCCGGAGCAGCGCACGCCGCCGCTGCCCGGCCAGCTCAGGGCCGGTGCGCATACCGACCTCGGCATGCTGACGATCCTGAAGAACGAGGCGGCGGATGGCGGCCTGCAGGTGCGCGACCTCGACGGCCGGTGGCATGACGCGCCCACAGTCGAGGACGGCTTCATCATCAATATCGGCGACCTGCTGATGCGATGGACCAACGACCGCTTCAGGTCGACGCTGCATCGCGTCGTCAATCCCGCGCGATCGACCGGCTCGCGGCGGCTGTCGATCGCCTACTTCGTGGCGCCGAACTACGACGCGGTCATCGAATGCGTGCAGACCTGCCGCATCGACGGGCGGCCGGCGCTGTATCCGCCGATAACCGTCGCCAACTACCGCAATGCGCGGTTCGCGCGGACGGCCGCTCCCGTCGCGGCGTAGCCTAAGCGGCAGACGGCGCGGGCTTTTCTTCGGTTGCTGCTTCGCCGGTGTCGCGCGCCCTTGCCCGTTCGATCATGCGGTTGGCGATCTCCTGTTCGCCGAGCACGACGAGATTGGCGCCCAGCCCCTTGAGATGATCGACCGCCGCGTCCGAATGGGCGCGCGCCAGGATTTCGAGGGTGGCATTGGCGGCGCGTGCCTGCTGGACCACCTGCCCGGCTTCGAAGGCCTCCGGAATGGTGACGAACAGCCGGCGCGCGCCGGCGACGTTGGCGGCTTCCAGGACGGTGCGTTCCACGGCATTGCCGAGGAACGCCTCGGCGCCGTGTCCCCGCGCCTTCTCGACATTGCGGTCGCTGCCGTCGATCACGACCATGCCGCCCCCGCCCCAGCCCCCGCCAAGCGATTCGCCGATCAGCGAGCCGACGCGACCGTAGCCCACGACCACGTCGTGACCGGTGAGCCTGGTTGGCTCGAGGCTGGTCGCCGGCTCCTCCACCGGCGTCGGTTCCGGTGCCGGCCGGCGCAGCTTCTCGACGAGGCTGAACACCAGGGGATTGAGCATGATCGACAGGATGGCGCTCGCCAGGACGAGGTCGCGTGACGATGCCGGCACCATGTCGAGATCGACGCCCAGCCCGATCAGGATGAACGAGAACTCGCCGATCTGCGCCAGGCTGGCGGCGACGGTGAGGGCAGTCGAATCGGAAAAGCGGAAGGCCCGCACGATCAGGTAGGCGGCGACCGACTTGCCGACGACGATGATTGCGAGGGTGGCCAGCAGCGCCAGTGGCGCTTCGACGAACACCGCCGGATTGAGCAGCATGCCGACCGACACGAAGAACAGTACGGCGAAGGCGTCGCGTAGCGGCATCGCCTCCTCGGTCGCCTGCTGGCTGAGGTCGCTCTCGCCCAGCACCACGCCGGCGAAGAAGGCGCCCAGGGCGAACGAGACGCCGAACAGCTTGGCCGCGCCGAAGGCTACGCCCAGCGCGATGGCGTAGACCGCCAGCCGGAACAGCTCACGCGAACCGGTGTGCGCCGTGTAGTGCATCATCCAGGGAATGACGCGGCGGCCCACGATCAGCATGATGGCGACGAAGACCGTCACCTTGGCGAGCGTGATCAGCAGATAGAAGGCGATGCGTGACGCCGGCACCCCGTCGTTGACGGCGGTCACCGTCGCGAGCGCCGGCAAAAGCACCAGGGCCAGCACCATCGCGAGGTCTTCGACGACCAGCCATCCCACCGCGATGCGTCCGCGCTGCGTCTCCAGGATGTGCCGCTCCTGCAGGGCGCGGATCAGCACCACGGTGCTGGCGACGGAGAGGCTGAGCCCGAAGACGAATCCGGCGAGGGGTGGCCAGCCGAGCGCCCATGACAGACCGGCGCCCATCAAAGTAGCCACGGCGATCTGCCCGATGGCGCCCGGCACCGCGATGCGCGCGACCGACAGCAGGTCCTTGAGCGAGAAGTGCAGGCCGACACCGAACATCAGCAGGATGACGCCGATCTCTGCGAGTTCGCCGGCGAGCGCCCGATCCGCCGTGAAGCCCGGCGTATAGGGACCGACGAGCACGCCGGCGAGCAGATAGCCGACGAGCGGCTGCAGGCGCAGGCGCTGGGCGATCAGGCCAAGAACGAACGCCAGCATCAGACCCGCGGCAATGGTCGCTATCAGCGGTGTCTGATGTTCAGGCATCGCGACTTTCTCTCCGCGGTTGGACGGTGGCCTTTTGATTTGGCGTTATAGCGCTGGAATTGCAATGATTCCGTATAGATGGAGGAAACATAACATGCGACGCAGGGACCTTCTGTCGACGGGGCTGGCCGGTGCAGCCATGACGACGGCCATGACGGTGGCGATGGCGGGCAGGGCGCGGGCGCAGACCTTCCCGAGCAAGCCCATCCGATGGATCATCCCGTTCGCGGCGGGCGGAAACTACGATGTCACGTCGCGGCTTGTCGGCGAGGCGATGGGACGGCGCCTGGGGCAGAACGTGCTGCCCGACAACAGGCCGGGCGCCGGCGGAGTCGTTGGCATGGAGGCGGCGGCGAACGCGCCAGCGGATGGCTATACGGTGGTGATGGGGAGCTTCAGCGTCCTCTGGATCGCGCCTTATCTGGCGGGCAAGCCGCCGATGGTTGCGCAGTTCGCGCCGATCAGCCTGCTCACCACGGTGCCGATGGTGATCGTGGCCAAGGCGGACGGTCGTTTCGCGGACATCAAGGGGGCGCTGGCGGAGGCGAAGGCCAAGCCCGGCACGGTCAGCATCGGTCATGCCGGCAACGGCACGACCAACCACCTCGCGATCCTGCGCCTGCAGGTGAACGAGGGCGTGACGTTCAATGTCATCCCCTATCGCGGCTCCGGGCCCGGCCTGAACGATCTCATGGCCGGCCAGATCGACCTCTATGCCGATCAGCTCACGACCTCCCTCCCGCATATCCGGGCGGGCAAGCTCAAGGCGCTGCTGGTGGTCGGGCCGGACCGGATCGTACAACTGCCCGACACGCCCAGCCTGAAGGATATCGGCAGCCGGCCGTTCGATGGCGGCACGACCGCCGGGCTGCTCGCACGGGCCGAGACACCCGCTGCCGCGCTCGATGTTCTGAATGCCGCGGTGGTCGGCGCGTTGAAGGAGGACGCGGTCGCACGCAAGCTGGTCGATCTCGGTGCGGTGGTGAGGCCGAGCACCCGGGAGGAGTTTGCCGCCTACATGAAGGAGCAGGAGGCGGGGGTTAGCGAACTTGTGAAGTCCGGGCTGTTGAAGCGGGAGTGAGGCGGGCGCATGTCATCCTCATGACAAGCCGCCGACTTTCGCCGCTCGCCGCGGTCGCCGCCCTGTTCGCCGCCGCCACGCTGGCCGGCTGCACTTCCACAGGCACCACCACTGGCACCTCCACTGGCAGCGGTAGCGTGCGTGGCGGCGCCGGCAGCGGCTGGGAGAATTTCCGCGCTGACGCCGGCAGCACGGCAAGCGAGCGGGTGTCGTGACCAGAGCACCGGCAGCGGTGGTTGCCGTCGCTGCCCTGCTGGCCGCCGCAGTCCTCCTGTCCGGCTGTGATGGAATCCCGCAGGACGACCGCTACCAGACCCATGATGGTGGCCGCAGCAACACGCGCGCGGAACTGCCGGCGGCGCCGACGGTCACATCGCCGTCATGACGGCCCACAGGTCGGCCTTGCGCTCGAAGCCGATGCCCGGCGAATCGGGCAGGGTGACGCGGCCGTCGACCACCGGACAGTCGTCGGCGAAGCCGCCGAACGGCGCAAAGACCTGCGGATAGGATTCGTTGCCGCCGCATTGCAGGCCGACCGCGATGTTCAGCGCGAACTGGTGGCCGCCGTGCGGCACGCAGCGCCGCGGCGACCAGCCGTGCGCCTTCAGCATCTCCAGCGTGCGCAGATATTCGACCAGGCCGTAGGACAGCGCAGGATCGAACTGCAGGATGTCGCGGTCCGGCCGCAGCCCGCCATGGCGCACCAGGTTGCGGGCGTCCTGCATCGAGAAGAGATTCTCGCCGGTGGCGAGCGGCGGCGCGTACTGCGTGGCGAGCGCCGCATGGGCCAGGTAGTCGAGCGGATCGAGCGGCTCTTCGTACCAGCGCAGACCGTAGCCCTTGATGGCGTTGCCGAACTCGATCGCCGTCGGCAGGTCGAACTTGCCGTTGACGTCTACGGCCAGCCTTTCGCCGGTGCCGACGATCGCCAGCACGGCGTCGATGCGCCTGAGGTCGTCGGCGAGCGGCACGCCGCCCACTTTCATCTTCACGCAGGAATAGCCGAGATCGAGATAGTGCCTCATCTCGTCCTGCAGTCCCTGCAGGTCCTTGCCCGGATAGTAGTAGCCGCCGGCGGCGTAGACCCACGCCCGGTCGTCGTGTGCGCCGCCATTGTAGCGGTCCGCCAGCAGTTTCCAGAGAGGCACGCGCCTGGCCTTGGCGAGCGCATCCCACAGCGCCATGTCGAGCACGCCCACCGCCACCGAGCGCTCGCCGTGGCCGCCGGGCTTTTCGTTCGCCATCATGGCCGCCCAGCATTTGCCGGGATCGATCAGACCCTCGTCGTCGAGCAGGGAGTCCGGCCTGGCCTGGGTCAGGCGGGGGATGAAGCGTTCGGACAGCAGACCCTTCTGGGCGTAGCGGCCGTTGGAATTGAAGCCGTAGCCGATGACCGGCCTGCCTTCGACCATCATGTCGGTCTCGACCGCGACGACGCTCGCCGTCATCTGGCTGAAATCGATATAGGCGTTGGCGATGTTGGAGCGGATGGGCGAGACGATGTCGCGGATGGCGACGATGCGCATGGAGTCTCCTTCAGGCCGTCGCCGAGCGCCGGATCTGGCGGTTCAGCAGCCACCACGCGATCAGGACGGTCATGATGTTCCAGCCGATGCCGTTGATGAAGGCGGCGCGGTACGAACCCGTCATATCGAACAGCGCGCCGCCCATCCAGCCTCCCAGCGCCATCCCGATCAGGGTCGACGAGACGGCCAGCCCGACCCGCGTCGCCGCCTCGCTGGACGGAAAGTATTCTCGCACGATGATGGCATAGGACGGCACGATGCCGCCCTGGAACAGGCCAAACAGGGCGGAGGCGACGTAGAGCGAGGTGAGCTTGTCGTCGATCAGGTAGAAGGCCAGTGCGATGCCCTGCAGCACCGCGCCGAGCAGCAGGGTGCGGATGCCGCCGACCTTGTCGGCGATCCAGCCCGACGCGACGCGGCTGACGATGCCGAAGCCCAGCATCAGCGACAGCATCTCAGCGCCGCGGGCGACGCCGTAGCCGAGATCGGCGCAGTAGGCGACGATGTGAACCTGCGGCATCGACATGGCGACGCAGCAGCCGATGCCCATCAGGGCGATCAGCGCCTGCAGCCCGTTGGGCGACAGGCCGAGCGCGGACTGCGAGCGACGCACCACACTGAAGAGCGCGCTCTCGGCATGGTCGGGCGGCCGTCGCCGCAGCGTCAGGGCGAGCGGGATCATCGTGAGCAGGCAGAGCGCGCCGGCCGACAGGGACATGACGCGCCAGCCGTGGCTGCCGATGATCAGGCTGATGATCGGCGGCCACAGCGCGCCGGCGAGATAGTTGCCAGAGGCGGCGATGGCGACCGCGATGCCGCGGCGCTTCTCGAACCAGTGTGAGATATCGGCGACCAGCGGCGCGAAAGTGGCGGCGGCGCTGAAGCCGATCAGCGCCTGCGCGGCAGCGAAGGGAATCAGCGAGGTCGCGAGCGGCGCCAGCGAGAAGCCCAGCGCCAGGCCGATGGCGCTCAGGATGGCGGCGACGACGATGCCGCGCCGGTCGACGATGCGGCCCACGATCACGCCGCCGGCGAAGAAGCCCAGCGTGTTCATGGTGTAGGCGAAGGAGATGTCGGCGCGGCTGATGGCGAGGTCGGCTTGGACGGCCGGGATCGCCACGGTCAGGGACCACATGCCGATGCCGCCCACCGTGCTCAAGGCGACGCTGGCAGCCAGGCGCCGCCAGGCATAGGTCGAATCGATGCCCTGCATATCCGTGGAACCCCGCTGGCCGTGGTCAGCCGCCCGGCGCGCCCTGGGTGTTGACGTAGAGGGCGTAGAGCGAGTGGCTCGCCGTCATGAACAGGCGATTGCGATGACGGCCGCCGAAGCAGAGGTTGGCGCAGCGCTCGGGCAGGTCGATATGGCCGATCGGCTTGCCGGACGGATCGAACACGCGCACGCCGTCGAGCTCGGAGGTACCCATGCCCCAGCCGCACCACAGGTTGCCATCGATGTCGACGCGGAAGCCGTCGGGCGAGCCGCCTGGCCCGGCATCGACCAGCACCGAACCCTTGCCGAGAGCGCTGCCGTCTCCGGTGACGTCATAGGACAGGATCTGGCGGTGCGGCTCGGCGCGCGAGGCGACGACATAGAGCTTCTTTTCGTCGGGCGAGAAGGCGAGCCCGTTGGGGCCGGGAATGTCGTCGGCGACGACCGTGAGCTTGCCGGTCGCGGCATCGAGCCGGTAGACGGCCGGCTTGTTCTCGCTCTCGGCCTTGTGGCCCTCGTAGTAACCCAGGATGCCGAACAGCGGATCGGTGAACCACACCGAGCCGTCCGACTTCACGACGACATCGTTGGGCGAGTTGAGCGGCCTGCCGTCGTGGGAATCGGCCAGCACCGTGATGGCGCCGTCATACTCGAAGCGCACGACGCGACGAGCGTCGTGCTCGCACGCGATCAGCCGGCCGCGGCGGTCGCGGGTATGGCCGTTGGCGTTGTTGGACGGCTTGCGGAAGGTCGTCACGTTGCCCGATTCCTCGTCCCAGCGCAGCACCCGGTTATTGGGGATGTCACTCCACAGCAGGTAGCGGCCGTCACCGAAATACACAGGCCCCTCCGCCCAGCGGCAACCGGTGTAGAGCCGTTCCACCGACGCCAGCGGCAGTCGGTACTTGTCGAATGCAGGATCGAGCAAGCGCACCGCCGGATCGGGGTAGCGCTCGTTGGGTTGCCACATCGGAGTTTCCTGAATCTTCATTGATCGCACGGGAGAGTAAGGCCCGGACGGCGCTTCCGCGACCCCTGATTTGTCGGGTCTGGCCCTCAACGGATTTGCCCTGCCGCAGCAGGCGAGGCTTGACGGCTCCTCGTGTAATAGTTAACCATATTGTTAACTATTATCGATACGGAGAGGCTGACGATGAAGGAGCTCTATCGTGGCGGCTGCCACTGCGGCGTCGTGCGCTTCGAGTGCCGGCTCGATCCGGCCGAGGGGACCAGCCGCTGCAACTGCTCGATCTGCGCCAAGGGCCGCTTCTGGAAGGCCATCGCGCGGAAGGAAGACTTCCGGATCCTCCAGGGGGAGGACGATCTTGGCGACTACCAGTTCGGCAGCGAGACCATCCATCACCTGTTCTGCCGCCATTGCGGCATCAAGTCGTTCGGCCGCGGCAGCCTGCAGGCGCTGGGCGGCACCTTCTACGCCGTCAACGTCGCCTGCCTTGACGGCACGGCGCCGCAGGAGATGGCGGCCAGGCCGATCCGCTACGAGAACGGCGGCGACGGCAACTGGGGCGAGGCGCCCGACGAGACGCGGCACCTCTGAGGGTCTACATCGCCACCTTGCGGAAGACCTCGACGAAGCGGTCGACGTCGGCCTCGTCGTTGTAGACATGCGGGCTGAGGCGCAGCCGGCCCAGCCGCGGCGCGGCGTAGACGTTCTCGGCGGCGAGCTTCTGCGGCAGGTCGGGCGGCATGCCCTGCGGGAAGTGCAGGCTGAGCAGATGCGGTGCGCGCAGCCTGCGGTCCATGACGCGCACGCCGGTGTTGGCGAGCCCCTCGGCCAGCCGATCCGTGAGCATCGACAGGCGCGCCACGATCGCCTCGTTGCCCCAGCCCGCCATCATCTCCATGCCGATCGCCGCCATCTCCATGGAGATGAAATGATCGCGCTCGCCCATGTCGTAGCGCCGCGCGCCCTCGGCGTAGGCGAGGTCGCGGAAGTAGAGCGTATCCTCCGCCGACACCGCCTTGCGCGCCGGTGCGGTCTGCTCCAGCGGCACACCGTGCTGGTGCCGCTTGGCGACGTACATGAAGGCGCGGCCATAGGGGCCGAGCACCCACTTGTAGGTTGGGAAGATCAGGAAATCGGGGTCCAGAGTCTTGACGTCGATGCGCCGCACGCCGGCATCGTGGGTGGCGTCGACCAGCAGCATCGATCCCCTGGCCTTCGCTGCCGCGGCGAGGCGCGGCATGTCGAGCGCCCCGCCGTCGGACCAGTGGACCGAGGCGATCGAGACCATGGCGAGCGGCGCGGCGCCGCTGCGCTCGATCGCCTCGAGCACGGCCGAGGTCCAGTCGCCATCGTCGGGCTGGCGCACCGTTTCCACGGCAAAGCCGCCCGCCTCGGCACGGCTCATCCATTCCAGCACGGGCGAGGTGTGGTCGTCCTGCAGCACCAGCACGCGGCTGCCACGCGGAATGCTGACCACCTTGCCGGCGGTGGAGACGCCGTAGCCGACCGACGGGATGAGGGCGACGTCGGCGGCATCGGCGCCGATCAGCGCCGCCGCTGCGTGCCGTGCGCGTTCGTACTGCTGCGACTGGAAGTCGGGCGGCAGTTTCCATGGCTGGCCCTTGCGGGCGACCGCCGCGCGTCCCGCCTCCTGCACCGCGATCGGCAGCGGGCTCCAGGATGCGGCGTTGAAGAAGCAGACCTCGCGCGGCATGTCGAACGACGCACGCTGGCAGGGCAGCATGGATACCTCCTCGATGATGCCGCAGATTATCGCGGCTGGCGGTCCGTTCGCCCGACAATTTCTCGGGCCAGCCTGCGACGGGACAGAAGGCAGAGTAGAATGTCGATATGCGCCATTTCCCACCCCGCCGCCTGATCTGCCTCACCGAGGAGACCGTCGAGACGCTCTATCTGCTGGGCGAGCAGGAGCGCATCGTCGGCGTGTCGGGCTATGCCGTGCGCCCGCCGGAGGTCAGGTCCAAGCCGCGGGTCAGTGCCTTCACCTCCGCCCGCATCGACAAGATCGTGGCGCTGGAGCCCGATCTGGTGCTCGCCTTCTCCGACCTGCAGGCGGACATCGTGGGAGCGCTCGCCAAGGCCGGCGTTGCCGTCCACCTGTTCAACCAGCGCGATCTCGCCGGCATCTTCGCCATGATCCGCACCGTCGGCGCCCTGATCGGCGAGAGCGGCAAGGCCGAGGCCCTGGCGCGATCCCTCGAGGGGAGGGTTGCCGAAACCACTGTCGCGACGCGGCATGCCGCTCGCCGGCCGCGCGTCTACTTCGAGGAATGGAACGAGCCGATGATCTCCGCCATCGGCTGGGTGTCGGAACTCATCGAGATCGGCGGCGGCGCCGATGTATTCGCGCATCTGCGCAGTGCCGCATCGGCCCGTGACCGGATCGTGACGTCCGAGCAGGTGATCGCCGCGCAGCCCGAAGTCATCCTGGCGTCATGGTGCGGTCGCAAGGTCGTGCCGGGACAGATTGCCGGACGGCCAGGCTGGGAGTCGCTGCCGGCGGTGGCGCGCCATCGCATCGTCGAGATCAAGTCGACGATCATCCTGCAGCCGGGGCCGGCGGCCCTGACGGACGGACTCGACGCGATCCGATCCGCGCTGGCGGTGGTGTCGTGACGAGGCGGCCAGCCTCATTATCTCTGATGTAATTGAGGAAGCGGCGTCCGAGATCGATGTTCGGCTCATCGAGACCCAAGGAGGGTTCGGATGAGCCATCTGTCCAATCGCCGCTCGCTCGATCGAGCGGCAGCCCTGCTCGAGACATCGCTATCGTCTCGACCGTCGCCGAAACGTCGCCTGATTGCCCTGCTGACGATCTGGCGCGAGAGAATTGCGGCGCGGCGGCATCTTGCGGCCACCGATGCACGCAGCCTGCGGGATGCCGGGATCTCTCCCGCAGCAGCGGCCTACGAAGCGGGCAAGCCGTTCTGGCGACCTTACGGAACGTTGCGCTGAAGCGTTGCGCTTGATGTGCATTCGCCTTGTCGTCGCCACATTATCGCCATAACCCTTCGCCCTGCTAAGGAACGTTCGCGGGCGAGATTCGTTCAACTTCGCGCGCGATGCCGGAATCCCCAGCGTCGGGACCGGCCGAGTGGCGTGTCGAGGCTGGATCCCTTCGCGCCGGAGACAAATGGGCAAGCGCTGAAGGGGGTTGTTGGATGATACCGCCGGACATCGACCGGACGACTGCGTTGTTTCTTGATCTCGATGGAACCCTGATCGAGATCGCGGCAACGCCGGAAGCGGTCGTCGTTCCCCCCGATTTGCCCTCTCTTCTGGCAAACCTGCAGCGGCAGCTCGGGGGCGCCCTGGCGATCGTGACCGGGAGGACGATCAACGTCGTCGATGGCCTCCTCTCTCCCTATGTGCCGGTCGCCGCGGGCGAGCATGGTGCGACGGTCCGCTATCCCGGCGGCAAGCTCGAGGAAATGCCGCGGGACATGACGGTGCCGCAGGATTGGCACGCCGCGCTGCGAGCGGCGGCTGAGCGATGGCCGGGCGTGCTCATCGAACCCAAGCCGCATGGCGTCACGGTGCACTATCGCCTCGCGCCCGAGCGCGGTGAAGAAGTGTGGCGGCTGGTCCGCGCGCTGGTTCAGAACGATCCATGGTTCCATCTCATACCCGCGCGTGAAGCCGTCGAGATCGCCCCAAGCGGCACATCCAAAGGTCAGGCCGTCGAGCGGCTGATGGCCCAGAAGCCGTTCACCGGCCGGCGTCCGATCTTCGTCGGCGACGACTTCACGGACGAGGCCGGCATGGAGGCCGCGCGCCGCCTGGGCGGCGAGGGCCTGCGCGTCGCCGAGGTGTTTGGCGGTGAACCGGCGGGCGTGCGGGCATGGCTCAAGCGCGGTGCGGAACTGCTGAGCGGCCGCTCGACGCCCATCGTCGTTTCTGCGGGAGCAACGCCGTGAGCAGTCTCGATCTCGGCGTCATCGGCAACTGCGCCATTGCGAGCCTGGTCGACCGCATGGGCCGGCACGTCTGGTACGGTCTCGGCCGGCTCGACGGTGACCCGGTCTTCAACGCGCTGCTCGGCGGCAACGACCCTCAGAGCGGGTTCATGGACGTGGTGGTTGCCGGCGCCAAGGAGGTCGGACGACAGCGCTACCTGCACAACACGGCGATCCTTGAGACGGTGATCGAGGGCAGCAGCGGCACGGTTCGGATCGTCGACTTCGCGCCGCGTTTCCGGCGCTTCGGCCGCGTGTTCCGCCCGCCGATGATCGTGCGCCGGCTCGAGCCGATCGCCGGCCGGCCGCGCGTCACGATCCGATTGCGACCGACCTTCGACTACGGGGCGCGCAAGGCGCAGCTCACCTCGGGCAGCAACCATGCGCGCTTTGTCGGCGAGTCCGCGGTGATGCGGCTGACGACCGACGCATCGATCAACTATGTCCTGCACGAGACGGAATTCTCGCTCGACCGGCCGATCAGCCTCATCCTCGGCGCCGATGAAAGCGTCACCGAGAATCCGGATTCGCTGGCCAGGAGTTTCCTGACGGAGACGGAGGCCTACTGGCACGGCTGGGTACGCGATCTCAACATTCCATTCGACTGGCAGCAGGCGGTGATCCGCGCCGCGATCACCCTCAAGCTGTGCAGCTACGAGGATACCGGCGCCGTGCTCGCCGCGCTCACGACGTCGGTACCGGAGGCGGCGAACACGCCGCGCACCTGGGACTATCGCTTCACCTGGCTGCGCGACGCCTTCTTCACCGTGACCGCGCTGAACCGCCTCTCGGCCACGCGCACCATGGAAGGCTATGTCCGGTTCATCGTCGACGTCGTCGAGGCCGGCAGTTCGCGCGGCGAGGTCGATGCCATCGCGCCGCTGTTCCCGATCGCGCCGGGCACCGATACGGGGGAGAAGCTGATCGACACCTTGCCCGGCTATCGCGGCTTTGGGCCCGTTCGCATCGGCAACGCCGCCGTCACCCAGCGCCAGAACGACACCTACGGGTCGATGGTGCTGACGGCCGCCCAGATGTTCTGGGACGAGCGTCTGCCGCGGCAAGGCGACCTCGAGCTCTATCGCCGGCTCTGCGTGGTGGGCCAGGAGGCCCATCGCACGGCGTTGACGCCCGATGCCGGCCTCTGGGAGTACCGCGAGCGCGAGGAGGTGCACACCTTTTCCGCAGCCATGTGTTGGGCCGCGCAACACCGGCTGGGGCTGATCGCCAAACGGGTCGGCGTCGATTCCGAATCGCGTGAATGGCTGGCGCGCGCCGGCGTTCTGCGCCAGGAGGTACTGCAGCGCGGCACGACGCGCGAGGGATGGCTGTCGGGCGTGCTCGATCGCGACATGCTCGACGCCTCGAGCCTGGTGCTGCCCGAAATCGGCCTGCTGCCGTCCGACGATCCGCGCTTCCATGCGACGATCGACGTCGCCGCCAAGCGCCTCATGAAGAACGGCTTCATGATGCGTTACAGCGAGGCCGACGATTTCGGCAAGCCGTCCAACGCCTTCCTGCTCTGCACCTTCTGGTACATCGACGCGCTGGCGAGCGTGGGCCGCCGTGACGAGGCGCTCGAGCTGTTCAACAACCTGCTGGCGCGGCGCAATCACGTCGGCCTGCTGGCCGAGGATATCGATCCCACAACGGGGGAGCTCTGGGGCAATTTTCCGCAAACCTATTCGCAGGTCGGGCTGATCCTGTCGGCCATGCGTCTGTCGCGCAGTTGGGAGGAGGGGCTATGGCACGCATCGTGATCGTCTCGAACCGGGTTCCGATTCCCAAGGCGCGCGTCGCGGCGGCAGGCGGTCTCGCCGTCGCCCTGCGCGACCTCCTGATCCCCGGCTCGATGTGGTTCGGCTGGAGTGGGCGGCTGTCGGCCGAGCCCGCACCGCAACCTGCGCTGGTCGAGGCGCGCGGCGTCACCTACGCCACCATCGATCTCACGCACGAGGCGCATCGCGCCTTCTATGTCGGCTTCGCCAATGGCGCGCTGTGGCCTCTGCTGCATTTCCGGCTGGGCCTGATGCACTTCCGACGCGAGGACTATCACGGCTATCTCGCGGTCAACGAAACGTTCGCATCCTCGCTCAAGCAGGTGTTGCAGCCCGACGATACCGTGTGGGCGCACGACTATCATCTGCTGCCGTTCGGACGCATGCTGCGTCAGCAGGGCTTCGAGGGCCCACTCGGCTTCTTCCTGCATGTGCCGTTCGTGCCGCCGTCGATGCTGGAGGCGATGCCGGTCGCGCGCGAGCTAGTCGCCGATCTCTGCGCCTACGATGTGGTGGGATTCCAGACCGAAGAGCATGCGCGCGACTTCCGCGACTGCGCCAATCGCCTGCTCGGCGCCAAGGTCGATGGCGAGTGGGTGCGGCTGAACGGGCGGCGCATGCGCGCCTTTGCGGATCCAATCGGAATCGACGCCAAGGCCTTCGCCGAGGAAGCCGAGCGCGCGGCCAACGACAAGCTCGTGCAGCGTGTGTCAGGAAGCCTGTCGGGCCGGAAGCTGGCCATCGGGGTGGACCGCATGGACTATTCCAAGGGGCTGCCCAACCGCTTCGAGGCCTACGGCCGCCTGCTGGAACGCCATCCGGAGCATCGCCGGCACATCCATTTCCTGCAGATCTGCCCGCGATCACGCGAGGAGGTCGACGAGTACCGCAAGCTGCGCGCCGAGCTCGACCGCCTGACCGGCCGCATCAACGGTCGCTTCTCGGAGTTCGACTGGACACCGATCCGCTATTCGACGCGGCCGGCGCCGCGCGCGACGCTCGCGGGACTTTATCGCATCGGCCGGGTCGGCGTGGTAACGCCGCTGCGCGACGGCATGAACCTCGTCGCCAAGGAGTTCGTCGCCGCCCAGCCCGATGACGACCCCGGCGTACTGGTCCTGTCGAAGTTCGCCGGCGCGGCGACGGAGCTCGATGAGGCCCTGATCGTCAATCCGTTCGATCCGGACGCCATCGCCGACGCCATGCACGTCGCGCTGACCATGCCGCTCGCCGAGCGTCGCGAGCGCCAGGAGGCTCTCAAGGCGAAGGTTTTCCGCAGCACCGCCGAGGCGTTCTGCCGGCGCTTCATCGATGCCTTGCACATGCCCACGCTGGAACGCCGGGCTGCCTGACGCGGTGATCCGCGTCTCGTCGCGGCGGCGGCGTTGACGTAGCATCCGACGCAGAGTCATGAGCATCCTGTCGCGCCTGTGCATCTCGGGCTATCGTTCGCTGCGCGACGTGCGGCTCGAGATCGGCCCGCTCACCGTCGTCACTGGCGCCAACGGCAGCGGCAAGTCGAGCCTCTATCGCGCGCTTCGACTGCTGGCCGACGTTGCCCAGGGGCGCATCATCCAGTCGCTCGCCGTCGAAGGCGGGCTGCCGTCGGTCCTGTGGGCAGGGCCGGAATCCCCCTCGCGCGGCATGAAGACGAGAGCGCAGCCGGTGCAGGGAACGGTGCGCCGCAATCCGGTCAGCCTGAAGCTCGGCTTCTCGTCGGACGCCTACGGCTATGCGATCGATCTCGGATTGCCGCCGCCCGTTCCGCGGTCGCGCTTCGACCGCGATCCCGAGATCAAGGCCGAGAGCCTGTGGACGGGGCCGCTGCTCGGCCGCAGCAACGTGTTCGCCCAGCGCAAGGGACCGTCGGTCGGCCTGCGTGATCGCGAGGGCGCCTGGCGATCGGCCTTCACGCAGCTCAAGCCGTACGACAGCATGCTCACGCACTGCAGCGACCCGCGCGACGCCGTGGAACTGCTGATGCTGCGCGAGAGCATGCGCGATTGGCGGTTCTACGATCACTTCCGCACCGACAGCGATGCGCCGGCGCGACGGCGGCAGATCGGTACGCGCACGCCGATCCTGGCGTCCGATGGCGCCGATCTCGCCGCGGCGATCACGACCATCCAGGAAGTCGGGGATGAGAAGGGACTGGGCTGCGCGGTCGCCGACGCCTTTCCCGGCGCCACCCTCGACGTGCGCGAGGCTGACGGGATGTTCGAGATCGAGATGCGCCAGCAAGGGCTGCTGCGGCCTCTCGGTGCCGCCGAACTGTCCGATGGCACGCTGCGCTACCTGCTGCTCATGGCCGCGCTTCTGTCGCCGCGGCCGGCACCGCTCGTCGTCCTCAACGAGCCGGAGACCAGCCTGCATCCCGACCTGCTGCCGGCGCTGGCCCGCCTGATCGCCGCGGCATCGAAGTCGTCGCAGGTCATCGTGGTCTCGCATGCCGCGGCGCTCGTCTCGGCGCTTCAGGAGTCGGGCGCCAGGCGCATCATCCTGGAGAAGCAGCTCGGAGAGACCGTCGCGCAGGACGAGGAAAGGCCAGCGTGGAATTGGCCGACGCGGTAGATCAGGTGGGCGGACCGAAGGCCGGCGGATAGACGATGCGGCCGCCGGTGCCTCGCAGGGCGTCGGGCGTGAGTTCGAGGGCCATGAAGGCGTCGCCCGAGAACGGCGCAGCGAGCTTGCGGGCAGGCTCGGCGTCGAAGCCGAAGCGTGGATAGTAGTCCGGGTGGCCGAGAACGATGACGGCCTGCCAACCCAGACTGCGCGCCTGCTCGAGCCCGTGCCGGACGAGCGCACTGCCGACACCCCGGCGCTGACGATCCGGTCGGACGGCCATCGGGGCGAGAGACAGGGTGGATACCGTCCTGCCATCGACCGTCATGCCGAGGCGGCTGAACAGGATATGGCCGACGATAGCGCCACGCTCGACGGCGACCAGTTCCACGGCAGCGTACCTGTCGAGGCGCAGAGCCTCGACGAGCATCGATTCGGCACGGCCGCCGAATGCGGCGTCGTTCAGCGCCTGTATCGCCGCATCGTCGGCCGGTTCTCGCACGCGGATCGTCAGCGTGTTCACTCAACGCCACCGCGCCGGCGAAGTGCCGAGCGGCTCGGCTGGCCGGGCGTAGAAGGGCGGTGTCTCGCTCAGCGCGACGGCCGGTTTGAGATGACGCAACCGGCCAAAGGCGCCGTTGCTCTCCATGAAGAGCGGCGCGAGCTCCGCCTCGGGCAGCTCGGCCATACCGGCCGTCGCATCGACGGTGCCGAGGCTGGCGATCCAGTGCGCGACCTGCACCAGGGAGACGCGCACCAGCCAGGAGCCACCCTGCTCGGCTCGGCGCGCCAAGCCGACCATCGCGCCGAGCGCAGCAAGGTAGCCCGCGATGTAGTCGAGCGCCTGGACGGGCAGGTTGCGCGGCTTGTCGAGGGTCCCCTGCGTGGCCGACAGGCCGGTGACGTTCTGCACGATCGAATCGAAGCCGCGACGGTCGGCCCACGGTCCGTCGTGGCCGTAGGCGCAGATGCTGACGTAGACGATGCCGGGCCTGAGCGCCGCGACCTGCTCGGGCGAGAAGCCGCGCGCCGCAAGGGTGCCGGGGCGATAGCCCTGGGTGAAGACGTCGGCCATGCGCAGCAGGCCCGTCATCGTGTCAATGCCGGCCGGTCGGGTGAGGTCGACCCAGGCGCAGCGCTTGCCGTGACCCGTGTCCATCAGCAGCTCCGCCTGGTAGGGCAGGTGCGGGGCGGCGATGTGCAGCACCTCGGCGCCATGCTCGGCGAGCACCCGGCCGCTGGTCGGTCCGGCCAGGACACGGGTGAGGTCGAGCGCACGCACGCCGCTCAGCGGCCGGTCACCTTTCGACAGGGGTTGCGGCGGTGCGTCGCCGATCTGCACGATGTCGATCAGCGGCAGGCGGGAAACGGCGATGCCGTGCGGGTGGCCATTCCACTCGTCGCGGCTGCGCACGAGACCGCCGACGCAGCCGCCGGCGGCAATCGCTTCCTCTATGGCGAGGCCGTCCCAGTGCGCCACGGCCGCTGCCAGGGCCTCCCGAGTCTCGGCCGTCGCGCCCGCGATGCGCAAGGCACCGGCGCGATGATGCGGATGATTGGTGTGCAGGAACATGATGCGCCCGTCGCGCGTCGGATAGTGCCCGGCCAGCGGGTCCCACGACACGGGCTTCCTGCCGTCCTGCAGGACATAGGTGTTGGAGCGCAGCGAGGCCGCTGCCGCGTGATGGTCGACCGAGACGGCCTGCGACCGCCCTGTCCCGAGCCGCCACAGGTCGGATGCCGCAAGCCCGATCGCGCCCAGTGTGGCTGCGCCTGCAGAGGCTATGCGCCAGGGCGTGACGAATACCGGGTCGCCGCCGCCCGTGACCGACAAGGCATCGTCCATGCGTCGTGGCCGGCCAAGAAGCGCCAGGACTGCGTAGGCGAGCGACGCGGTCATGCTTCGGCCATGATCCTGCTCAGCAGCGCCATGAAGTCGTGCGGACAGGTGATGTGCGGATTGTGGCTGGTATCCATTTCATGGAGCGTCCAGCCCGGTTCCGACGCGGCGCGCTCGGCGAACTGGCGGAAGGTGTCGCCGGCGCCGACGCGCTTGGCGTAGATGTACGCTCGCGGCGGCGGGGCGTCTTGCGACGCAAGCCGCAGCTTCTGCTCGAACGTCTTGATCGGCTGCGGCCGTCGCCGCGGCATCGCCCAGTCGACGTCCTCTGGAGCCGTGTCGGGCGGCATCGGCGTCGGAGGGATGCGCCACCCGGCGCCCTCCGATGTCGCCTTTGCTCGCATATAGGCTGCAGACCGCTCGCCCACGAGATCGAAAAGGCTCTGGCCTTCCTGCGGGGCGAATGCATCGATGTAGACTACACGCGCTATGCGATCACGGGCCTTGTCGACGACCCCGGTTGCCACCATGCCGCCGTAGGAATGGCCGAGCAGTGTCACGTCGTGAAGGTCCTCGAACTCGAGCACGGCCGTCACGTCGTTGATGTGCGTGCTCAGGTCGATTTCATGATGAGCGAGATGGGCCCGCTCGCCGAGGCCGGTATAGGTCGGCGAGAAGAAGTCGTGTCCTGCCTCGCGGAACAACGGCCGCATCTTCTTCCAGGCCCAGGCCGCCGACCAGGCGCCGTGCGCCAGAACGATTGTTGCCATGCATCCTCCCCTTGAAGCTTGGCGAAGCCGAGCCGCCAATGCTATTACGAATTACTTTCAATGACCTCCACAGCAACCATAGCACTGGGCGATGCACACGTGGGATTTCGTGGTCGCATCAACGGTATCGCCGTTACGGGAACGTCACACGGACTGTCCGACGCAGAGCTTGAGCGGCGGCTGCTGGAGCTGGGTTTCGTTGAGGGCGCCAGCGTCGAACTCCTGCATGAAGGTCTGTTCGGCCACGATCCGATCGCGGTACGCGTCGCCGACGCCACCGTCGCCCTTCGACGACGCGAGGCGATGGCGATCCAGGTGACGCCAGCGGAGCCGACATGAGTATCGTGGCGAACGCCGTTCCTGTCGCGGCGAATGCCGTTCCCGTCGCGGCGAATGCCGTTCCCGTCGTGGCGCTGGTCGGAAATCCGAACTGCGGCAAGACGGCGCTGTTCAATGCGCTGACCGGCAGCCGGCAGAAGGTCGCCAACTATCCGGGCGTGACGGTCGAGAAGAAGGTCGGCCCCCTGACGACGCCAGCCGGCCGGACGGTGCGCGTGGTCGACCTTCCGGGCACCTATTCGCTGCGCGCACGGTCGCCCGACGAGGAGGTCACGCGTGATGTCATTCTGGGGCGACAGCAGAGCGACGTCACGCCGGACCTGATCGTCTGCGTCGCCGATGCATCGAACCTGCGGCTCGCCCTGCGGCTTGCACTCGAGCTCAAGCGGGTAGGACGGCCCGTGATGCTGTCGCTCAACATGATGGACATCGCGCGCAAGCGCGGCATCGACATCGACGTCGAGTGCCTGTCGCGCGAACTGGGCGTGCCCGTGGTCGAATCGGTGGCGGTGCGCCGCGGCGGCACCGATGCCCTGCTGGCGGCGATCGACAGGCGTCTGGACGAGCGGACCGAGACGACCGTTGCGGACTGGCGTGCGCCGGATGCCGGCGCGTTGCGCGTCGGCCAGCGCGAAGCCGACCGGCTCCTGGGCGCCGTCGTACGCAATCGTGGCAAGCGCGACACGCTGACGGCCAGACTCGATGCCGTGCTGCTTCATCCGGTCGTCGGCCTCGTCGTGCTCTTCCTGATCCTGTTCGTGATGTTCCAGGCCGTGTTCGCCTGGGCCGAACCGGTGATGGATGCGATCGAGGGCGGCTTCGCCTTGCTGGGCGGCTGGGTCGAGGGCGCGCCGCTGCCCGACCTTCTGAAGAGCTTTCTCAAGGATGGCGTGATCGGCGGTGTCGGCAGCGTCATCGTGTTCCTGCCACAGATCATCATCCTGTTCTTCTTCATCCTCGTGCTGGAGGATCTCGGCTACATGGCGCGGGCGGCCTTCCTCATGGACCGCATCATGGGCAGCGCCGGGCTGCACGGGCGTGCCTTCATCCCGCTGCTGTCGTCGTTCGCGTGCGCCATTCCGGGCATCATGTCGACTCGGGTGATCGACAATCGCCGTGACCGGCTGACCACCATCCTGGTGGCACCGCTGATGACCTGCTCGGCGCGCATTCCCGTCTATACGCTGATCATCGGCGCCTTCATCCCTGACCGCGAGATCTGGGGGGTCGTCGGGCTGCAGGGGCTGGTGATGTTCGGCCTCTATGCTGCCGGCATCGTCGGCGCCCTCACCGTGTCCTTCGTGCTCAAGCGCATCATCTGGCGCGACACGCCGGGCGAGCCCTTCATGCTCGAACTGCCCGACTACAAGCTGCCGCAGGTGCGGGGCCTGGCGATCGGCCTGTGGACACGGGCCACGATCTTCCTCAAGCGCGCCGGCACGACGATCTTCGCGATGATGGTGCTGATCTGGGTGCTTGCATCCTTTCCGCAGCCGCCGGACGGGGCGACGGGTCCCGCCATCGACTACAGCCTCGCCGCCATGATCGGCTCGGCCATCCAGCCGCTCACGGCGCCGTTGGGCTTCAACTGGCAGATCAATGTCGCCCTGGTCCCCGGCATGGCGGCCCGCGAGGTCGCCGTGGGATCGCTGGGCACGATCTATTCGATCGCCGGTGGCGAGGAAGCCGCCGACCAGATCGGCCAGGCGCTGATCGCCCATTGGAGTCTGGGAACGGCGCTCGCACTGCTGGTCTGGTACGTCTTTGCCCCGCAATGCGCATCCACACTGGCCGTGATCCGTCGCGAAACGGGCAGCTGGAAGTGGATGTGGATCACGTTCTTCTACATGCTCGGCCTCGCTTACGTGGCGGCACTGGTGACCTACCAGGTCGCGAAAGCGCTGGGGGCGGGCTGACCCGAGGCGGCCGACATGCCGAAGCGTACCCTGCGTTACTGGCTCCAGCAGCTTCATCTCTGGATCGGGCTGATCCTGCTCCTGCCGCTGGTGATGATGGGCGTGACGGGAGCCGTGCTCGTCTATGCCCACGACATCGAGCACCTGCTGGGGCAGGGCGAGCCGAACGTCGGGACACGCGGCGAATGGCGGTCGCCGGGCGAGCTGATCGAGGCGGCGCGGGCGGCATCGAAAGACCCGACACGCGTTCCCATTGCCGTTCGCTGGCCCGTCGAGGTTGGCGAACCGGCGGCCGTCCGGCTGTCGCGGCCTGGCATGGCGGGGGAGCGGCCGCAGTTCCGCGGCGGCCAGCAGGGCGGCGCGGCGCGGGAGGCGGGGCAGGGCCAGCCGGCCGGTCCGCGACCGCCGGGGCCGTCATCCGGCCAGGCGCAGGGCAGGGTGCCGGCCCAGAGCCCATTCGCCGGCAGCATGCAGGTGCTGGTCGATCCGGTGTCGCTGCAGGTGCTGGACACCCAGCAGGCGATGAGCGGCTGGGTGCAGTTCTTCCATGATCTGCACGGCCACGTCTTCATCCGGGGCGGCGTGGGCCGCGAGATCGTGGGGTGGCTGGGCGTGGCGCTGCTCGTGCTGGGATGCTCGGGCCTCTATCTGTGGTGGCCGCGCCCCGGCCAGTGGAAGGCCGCCTTCCTCGTACGGCGCAAGGCCAAGGGGCTGCGCTTCCATCGCGAGCTGCACGGCGCCGTAGGCATCTGGACCCTGGTGCTGTTCATGCTGGTGAACTTCACCGGCGTCTATCTCGCCTTTCCGCAGCAGATTTCGGCCGCCGTCAACGCGATCTGGCCGGGACGCGACATGCGGGCGGCGATGTTCCAGGCGCGCGTCGAACCGCTGCGCGGAGTCGCTCCCATGGGGATCGACGAGGCGGTCGAGATGGCGCGGTCGCGCGTGCCGGATGGCCGCTTCCTGAATGCCTTCCTGGCGATCCGGCCCGACCAGGCGATGCGCGTCGGTCTCGTGAGGTCCGGCCACAGCGAGGGCGCGCCGACCGTCACGGTCCTCATCGATCCGTTTCGCCGGACCGTGATCGACATCTTCGATCCGCAGACGATGAGTCTCGGCGAGCGCATCATCGCCTGGCAGCGGGCGCTGCATTACGGCCTCGGCCTGGGTGGCGCCTACAAGTTCCTGGTGTTCGTGTCGGGCGTGATCATCCCGCTCTTCGCCATCACCGGCTTCATGATGTGGTGGATCAAGCGGCGCAACCGGCTCAAAGGGGAGCGCGCCAAGGCAGCGATCCTGACCGCAGCGGCCGCCCGGGCTGCAGAGTAGCCCGCGGCGGAAGAGCCGCTCAGCTCGGCAGCGGCCCGCGGAAGACGAAGAAAGCGCCGGCGCAGATCAGGCCGAAGCCGACCATGTGATTGAGCGTGATGCGCTCGCCGAGATAGAGCACCGAGAAGGCGGCGAACACGGTGAGCGTGATCACTTCCTGCATGGTCTTGAGCTCGGCGGCCGAGTAGACGGCATGCCCCCAGCGATTGGCCGGCACCGCGAAACAGTACTCGATGAAGGCGATCCCCCAGCTCACCAGCACCACCACCCACAGCGGCCGATCCGTGAACTTCAGGTGCCCGTACCAGGCGAAGGTCATGAAGACGTTGGAGATCAGCAGCAGGACGATGGGCGCGATGGCCGGGGGCAGCCAGGTCATGGGGGATGTCTACTCCAGTTTGATGCCGAGCTTCTTGATCAGGGGGACGACGCGGCTGTCCTCCTTGGCGAGCATCGCCGCGAGTTCCTGCGGCGTGCTCGGCCGCGCCTCGGCCGTGAGGTCCGCGAAGCGCTTGACGACGACGGGATCGGTAAGCGTTGCGACCATGGCCGCGTTGAGCTTCGCGAGCACTTCCGGCGGCAGCTTGGCCGGGCCATAGAGGCCCGTGAAGGTGCTGAAGGTGAAATCCTCGAGGCCCTTCACACCGGACTCCTGCATGGTGGGGACGTCGGGCAGCTGCGGCACCCGCTTGGCGGATGACACGGCGATCGCACGCATCTTGCCGGACTTGATGTGCGTGATGGCGGCGTTGAGCTGGTCGACCTGTGCCGGTACCTGACCGGAGATGACGTCGAGATGCGCCTGTCCGCTACCCTTGTAGTGGATCAGCGTGTAGCGGGTACCGGTCGCTTCGCGGATCAGCTCGATGGCGATGTGGTTGGTGGTGCCGACGCCGGAATCGGCCACGGTGAACTTGCCGTCTTTGCCCAGTGCGATGAAGTCGGCCATCGTCTTGATGGGCGAGCTGGGATGCACGACCAGGACTGCCGGTACCTCCTGGATGTGGCTGATCGGCTGGAACGCCGTTCGCCAGTCGTAGGGTGCGTTGCCGTAGATGGCGGGGACCGAGACCAGCGAGTTGGCCGAGACCAGCAGCATGTAGCCGTCCGGCGCGGAGCGGGCGACGATGTCGCTGCCGATCATGCCGCTGGCGCCAGCCTTGTTCTCGACCACGACGGTCGTGCCGAGCACGTCCTTCAGCTTGTCGGCGATGATGCGCGCCGTGACGTCAATGTTACCGCCCGGCGCATAGGGCGCCATGATGCGGATCGGCTTGTCGGGAAACTTGTCCTGGGCATGAACGGCCGTGGCTGCCATGCCGACGCAGACGGCGAGCAAGCCGGCAAGCGCGTATTTCTTGATGCGCATGTTTTCCTCCCTGTTGCGGGCGGCGAGCCTAGCGCACCCGCCGCTCGCGACAACAGGAAGGTTACCCCTCGGGAGGCTTCGGCGAGGCAGGCAGTCAAGCCGTTGGCGGACGGTGCTGGGCCCACGGCCGCGCCGCCTCCAGCAGCGCGCCCAGCCGCAGCACGTCGGTTTCGCAGCCCCAGCGGCCGACGATCTGGATCGAGGTCGGCAGGCCGTCGGCGCCGAACCCCGATGGTACGGCCAGCGCGGGATGGCCGGTCAGGTTGAAGGGGTACTGATAGGAGGTCCATCCCTGGCGGGTGATGCCGCACTTCACACCGTCGATCATGACGTCGTCGTTGGCGGCATCGTGCGTCACGTCGAGTGCGGTGCGCGCGTTGGTCGGCATGACCAGGAAGTCATAGCGCTCGAGCAGCGACTGGATCCTGCGGAACAGGGCCGTCCGCGCGAACTGGGCGTTGCGGAAGTCGGCCAGGCCGAACTTGCCGCCGCGCTCCATGAAGGCGAGCGTCACGGGATCCATCTGGTTCTGCCACTTCGGCAGGTACTGGGCGCAGAACACCGCGAAGTTCGCCTGGTACAGCACGCGCCCTTCGTACTCGATCCAGTCGATCGCCTCGGTCACCTCCTCGACCTCGGCGCCCATCTCCTGCCAGGCGGCGATGCCGGCCTGCGTGTTGGTGCGCACGTCGGCGGCGAGGCGCGGATTGGCGGTGCGCTCGATATAGCCGATCCGCACGCCGGACAGATCCTCGCCCGAGAGCCGGGGCGACAGCGGCCGCTGGCCGGGACCCGACAGCGTCCACGGGTCGCGCTCGCTGGGGCCGGCCAGCACGGCATGCATGACCGCGGCATCCGTGATCGTGCGCGTGAGCGGGCCGGCATAGACGTTGTTGCCGAAGGCGTCACGGGTCGTGTCGGCCGGAACGGCGCCCAACGTCGGCTTGAGGCCGACCAGACCCGAGCAGGAGGCGGGGCCGCGGACCGAGCCGGCGCCGTCGGTGCCCAGCGCCAGCGGTCCCAGGCCGGCCGCCACGGCGGCCGCGCCGCCACCGCTCGATCCGCCGGGCGTCCGATCGAGGTTCCACGGATTGCGGGTGACGCCGAAGGCCGGGCCGTCGGTCAGGCCCTTCACGCCGAACTCCGGTGTCGTCGACTTGCCGACGACGATGGCGCCCGCCGCGCGCAGGCGCTGCACCAGGATGTCGTCGGCGACTGCCGGCGCATTGTCCTCGAAGATCGCCGAGCCATGGCGCGTCGGCACGCCCTTCACGTCGACCAGATCCTTGATGCTGACCGGCACGCCGTGCAGTGGCCCCAGCGGTTCGCCCCGGGCGATGGCCTCCTCGGCCCGCTTGGCGTCGCGCCGGGCTTCGTCATGCAGGACGGCGCGGAAGCAGTTCAGCACGGGATTGGCCTCGTCGATCGCCTGCAGCACGGCATCGACATACTCGACAGGCGAAAGTTTGCGGGAGCGGATGAGGGCGGCCGCCTGGACGGCCGACATGTAAAGCAGATCGGTACGGGACATCGCGGCAGCATAGGCGAACCTCGACAGGTCCCGCCACGTGCGCTACGCCGCGCCCGGATGTTCTCGCTGCCCGTCCTCGCCGCCCTGGCCGTCGTCGCCGTCGTGACGTCGTTCATTTCCGGCATCTTCGGCATGGCGGGCGGGATGCTGCTGATCGGCTTCCTGCTGGTGCTGCTGCCGGTGCCGGTCGCCATGGTCTTCCACGGCATCATCCAGATCGCGGCCAACGGCTGGCGCGCCTGGCTGTGGCGCCATCACGTGAAGTGGAGCGTGGTGCTGCAGTTCGGCGCCGGTGCCGCCACATCGCTCGTCTTCTTCTCCTTCTTCGACTTCGTGCCCGACAAGGCGCTGGTGCTCATGGCCGTCGGGCTGACGCCGTTCGTCGCTCTGGCCGTGCCTCAACGCATCGCGCCCAACATCGAGCGCGGCGGGCAGGCGTTCCTGGCGGGAGCGGTCGGCGGTGCCATCCAGCTCGTGTCGGGTGTGACCGGGCCGCTGCTCGACATCTTCTACGTACGCACCGGCATGACGCGACAGGTCAACGTCGCCACCAAGGCGGCGGCGCAGGTGCTGGGCCACCTGACCAAGGTCGTCTATTTCGGCCTGCTGATCGACGACCCGGCCGGCCGCGACCTCGAGCAGTGGCTGGTCATGGCCTATGCCGCCGCCTTCGCGGTGGTGGGCACCACCTTGTCGCGCAGCTTCCTCGACCGCATGTCGGACAGGCAGTTCTATCACTGGACGCGGCGGGTGATCCTCGCCCTGGGATCGGTCTATGTTGCGCAGGGTCTCTGGCTGATGGTGACGCGATGAGCGCTGGCAAGGACGGCGACGTGAAGGCCCAGGTGCGGGCGCTGCTCGACCGGTTGCCCGACGACTGCAGCTTCGCCGATGTACAGCGCGGCATCGCAGTGCTGATGTGGCCGAAGCACGGAGACGGAAGCCTGAAGGCGCCCGAACGCCTGCAGCCCGAGGAAGTGAAGCGCCGCCTGCGCGAATGGCTGAAATCGGAGAAGGACAAATGAAAGACCGCGTCTCGATCGACTTCAAGGATGGCGTTGCCGATGTCCGCCTGATCCGCGCTGACAAGATGAACGCGCTCGATCCGGCAATGTTCGAGGGCATCCTCGCCGCCGGTGCCGAGCTGGCGGCGATGAAGGGCCTGCGCGCCGTCGTGCTGTCGGGCGAGGGCAAGGCGTTCTGCGCCGGCCTCGACATGGGCAGCTTTGCGGCCATGAAGCAGGACGGCGATGCGGTTCCCGGCGTGCGCGACCTGACGGCGCGCACGCATGGCATCGCCAACCGGCCACAGCAATGCGCCTGGCAGTGGCGCACCCTGCCGGTGCCGGTGATCGCTGCCGTCCATGGCGTGGCGTTCGGCGGCGGCTTCCAGATCGCGCTTGGCGCGGACATGCGCTACGCGACCGCCGACACGCGCTTCTCGGTGATGGAGATCAAGTGGGGCCTGGTGCCCGATCTCGCCGGCACACAGCTCATGCGCCACCTGGCGCGCGAGGACGTGGTGCGCGAGCTCACCTACACGGGCCGCATTTTCGACGGTGCGGAGGCGCAGACGCTGGGCTTCGTGACGAAGGTCGTCGACGACCCGCACGCCACGGCGCTGGAGACCGCGAAGGAGATCGCGGCCAAGAGCCCGGATGCGATCCGGGCGGCCAAGCGCATCCTGAACGACGCCGTCGCCGTCGATGCCGCGGCTGGCCTGATGGCCGAGTCGGTGGAGCAGCAGAAGCTGATCGGCTCGCCCAACCAGCTTGAGGCGATCATGTCCAATCTCCAGAAGCGCGCCGCCAACTTCAAGGACTGACGCCCATGACCAACCGCCAGTGGCTCTACGCCAAGCCGCCGCAGGGCAGGATCGGCCCCGACACCTTTCAGTGGACCGAGACGGCCATCCCCGTGCCACGCGAGGGCGAGGCGCTGGTGCGGACGCGCATGCTGTCGCTCGATCCGGCCAACCGCGCCTGGATGATGGGCAAGACCTATCGCGATGCCCTGGAGCCCGGACAGGTCATGAGCGGCTTCACCATCGGCGAGGTCGTCGAATCGAAGGCGTCCGGCCTGGCGGCCGGCGACATCGTCGAAGGTGACTGGGGATGGCAGGATTATGCGGCGCTGCCGGCGCGGCGGTTGACCCGGCGGACGACCGAGGTGCCGCTGGAGCTGCTGGTCGGGCCGCTCAGCGTCACCGGCCTCACCGCCTATTTCGGCCTGCTGGAAGTGGGCCGGCCGAAGCCGGGCGACACCGTGCTCGTGTCGGCCGCCGCCGGGGCGGTCGGCACGATGGCGGGCCAGATCGCCAGGCTGGCCGGCTGCCGCGTGGTCGGCACGGCCGGCGGGCAGGACAAGTGCGACTGGCTGGTGCGCGAGCTCGGCTTCGATGCGGCGGTCGACTACAAGGCCGGCGGCGTGCGTCGCGCGCTGGCGGCGGCCTGCCCCAATGGCATCGATGTCTATTTCGACAATACCGGCGGCCCGGTGCTGGAGGCGGCGCTGTCGCTGATGAACCTGCGCGGTCGCATCGCCTGCTGCGGCAACGTCTCTCAATACGACGTCGAGAAGCCGGCGCCGGGTCCGATGGCGGTGCCCGGGCTGGTCGTCACCAAGCGCCTGCGCCTGGAGGGCTTCATCGTCATGGACTTCTACGACCGGCGAGCCGAGGCCGAGGCACGGCTCGCGCGTTGGGTCGAGGAGGGGAAGATCAAGGCCATCGTCGACATCGTCGATGGCCTCGACAAGGCACCGCAGGCGCTGATCGGGCTGTTCGAGGGGCGCAACAGGGGAAAGATGGCGGTGCGCGTCTGACCTTCGTGGAGATTGATCCAACGCAAGGCCTCGAACTGTGATAGGATAGAACCATTCGGCCTTGCGTTCACCGCTAGTCCATGGGCGAGCATGCCGCGTGTTGGTAGATGGCTGTCGGCCATTGTTTCGCTGCTGCTGCTGGTCGGCCCGCCCGGCCATGCCGCCGATCCGTCCTCCGTTCCGATTCTGCTCTATCATCGCCTCGGTCCGGTCTCGCCCGACGAGATGACGGTGACGACGCCCGTGTTCGAGGCCCAGCTCAAGCTGATCCAGGAACGCGGCTACCAGGTCATTCCGCTGGCCCAGCTCCTGGCGGCGCTGGGCGATTCCAGTTTGCCGATGCCGGAGCGTGCCGTGGTGGTGACCGTCGACGACGGCCATCGCACCGTCCATTCGGACATGTTTCCGCTGATTCGGCGGCTGAAAATCCCTGTCACGCTGTTCATCTATCCGTCGGCGATCTCCAATGCCGACTACGCGCTGACCTGGGCGCAGCTCGCCGAGATGAAGGCGTCGGGCCTCGTAGACGTCCAGTCGCACACCTACTGGCATCCCAACTTCAATGTCGAGAGGAAGCGCCTGGCGCCGGCAGCCTACGAGAAGTTCGTCCAGGACCAGTTCGTGAAGTCCAAGGCCGTGCTCGAGCAGCGCGTCGGCGGCAAGGTCGATCTCCTGGCCTGGCCGTTCGGCATCCATGACGACCAGCTCGAGCGGTGGGCGCAGGCGGCGGGTTACGTCGCGGCCTTCACCATCGAGCGCCGCCCCGTGACGCGGTCCGACAGGATGATGGCGCTGCCGCGTTTCATCGTCACCGACTTCGACCGGGGCAACCGCTTCGTGTCGCTTCTGGGAGCATCGAAATGAAGGACGTCCTGCGGCCGCTGTCGGCCCTCGCTGCGCTTTGCTTCATGCTGGCGGCAACCGCCCTGGCCCAGGTACATGCCCAGGTCAAGGAGGCGGCGCGCGAGAGTGAGCGCGAGGGCACCGTCGTCGATGGCACGACCGGCGCCCCGATCGCGGGTGCCATTGTCACGGCGGGAGACAAGACTGTGCGAACGGACGCGCAGGGCCATTATCGCGCCGCTACCGGCGCCCAGCCGCTGCAGGTCCGCGCGGTGGGCTATGGCCGCGCCACCGTCGCGGCGAGCGACAGCGGACTGCCGACCACGAAGCTCGCGCCGCTGACCCCCATGGCGCTCTACCTCACCGTCTACGGCATCGGCGCGCCGTTCCTGCGCGATCCGGCCCTCGAGGTGATCGAGAAGAGCGGACTGAACGCCCTCGTCATCGACCTCAAGGGCGATCGCGGCCTCATCCCCTATCCCAGCAAGCTGCCGCTCGCGGCGAGGATCGGCGCGCAGAAATTGCGCACCATTTCCGATCTCAAGGAGCTCGCGACCTCGCTCAAGGGCCGGGGCGTCTACCTGATCGCCCGCATCGTGGTGTTCAAGGACGATCTCCTCGCGGCGGCGCATCCGGAATGGGCGATCCGCACCAAGGGGGGCGGCCTGTGGAAGGACCGCGAGGGTCTTGCCTGGATCGATCCGTCGCGCCGCGAGGCGTGGGACTACACGCTGAGCGTCGCCGAGGAGGCTGCCGCCGCGGGCTTCGACGAGATTCAGTTCGACTACGTGCGCTTCCCGGATGCGGTCGGCCTCACCTTCGCCAATGCCGCCGACGAGAACGGGCGGGTGCTGGCCATCACTGACTTCCTGCGCGAGGCGCGCAGGCGACTTACGCCCTACAACGTGTTCACGGCGATGGATTCCTTCGGCTACGTCTGCTGGAACCAGAACGATACCGGCATCGGACAGAGGGTTGAGGATCTGGCCACGGCGGTCGACATCATCTCGCCCATGCTCTATCCGTCGGGCTTCCAGTTCGGTATCCCCGGCTATCGCAATCCGATCGCCAATCCATACGAAATCGTTCACCTGTCGCTGAAAGAGTGCAACAGGCGGACGGCGGACACGGCGGTGAGGTTCAGGCCCTGGCTGCAGGCGTTCACCGACTATGCCTTTGGCGGAAAGGTCTTCGGTGCCGATGAGATCGCCAAGCAGGTCAAGGCCTCGCGCGACGCCGGTACCGATGGCTGGATGCTGTGGAACCCTCGCAATGTCTATTCGACGAATGACATCAGGCCCGAGCTCACCGTCACCGGCGCCAAGGCGCCGCGCTGAGGCCTTGCGCCTTCTCCTGATCGGCCTGATCTGCCAGGCCGTCGTCGCGTGCGCGACGGCGGCGACTCCCGCGTCCGCCGCACCGCCCGCCCCTCAGGCTACCCCGACGCAGGCGGCGCAGGCGATCGGCGACATCGTGCGCGACGAGATCGCCGCGGGGCGCGTACCCGGCGCCGTGGTCGTGCTGGGGATCGGCGGCAAGGTCGTGCTGCGCCAAGCCTATGGCCAGCGCTCGGTGATGCCGACGGTGCAGCCCGCCACGGTCGATACGATCTACGATGCCGCCTCCCTCACCAAGGTGATGGCGACGTCGGTGGCGATCATGCAGCTGGTGGAGCGCGGCCGGATCGACCTCGACCGGCCGGCTGCCACCTACTGGCCGGCCTTCGCCGCCAACGGCAAGGGCGACATCACGGTCCGCCAGCTCATGACGCACTACGCGGCCCTGCCGGCGGGTATCCCGACACGCGCCTGGTCGGGCACCGAGGGGGCGCTGGATGCCATCGTGGCGCTGAAGCCGCTGGCGCCCGCCGGTACGCGCTTCGTCTACAGCGATGTCGACTTCATCGTGCTGGGCGAGATCGTGCGCCGGGTCTCGGGTCAGCCGCTCGATGCCTATGCGGCGCGGAACATCTTCCAGCCACTGGGCATGCGCGATACCGGCTTCCGCCCCTCACCGGACCAGAAGGCTCGGATCGCGCCGGCCGACGTCGAGGCGGGCCAGTTGCGCTGGGGCGAGGTCCAGGATCCCATCGCCTATCGCATGGGCGGCGTGGCCGGGCACGCGGGTGCCTTCACTACCGCCGACGACCTCGCCGGCTTCGCGCAGATGATGCTGTCGGGCGGCAAGGGCGTGCTGAAGCCGGAGTCGATCGCCACCATGACGCAGCCGCAGAGCCCTCCCGGCGGCTCGGCCCTGCGCGGCCTCGGCTGGGACATCGACTCGCCCTATGCCGTGTGGCTCGCACCGTCCTTCTCGCCGCAGTCCTATGGTCACACCGGCTATACCGGCACGGCGATCTGGATCGATCCGGCGACCAGGAGCTTTCTGATCGTGCTGTCCAATCGCCTGCATCCCGACGGCAAGGGCAACAACCTGCAGATGCTGCGGCGCCTTTCCACCGTTGCCGGTGCTGCCGCGCGCGGCGAGCAGAGCCGCGTGATGTCGGGTGTCGACGTGCTCGAAGCCTACGGCTTCCGCCAACTCGTCGGACGCCGGGTCGGGCTGATTACCAACCGCTCGGCACGCGATTCGGCGGGGCGGCGCACCGCCGATGTCCTGCACCAGGCCGGTGCCAGCCCGGGAGGGGGCCCGAGGCTGGTGGCGCTGTTCAGCCCGGAGCACGGGCTGGACGCCACCGCAGAAGGCAGGATCGCCTCGGGGCGCGACCGGGCGACCGGTCTGCCGGTATTCAGCCTCTATGGCGAAACGAGGCGGCCGACGCCGGCCATGCTGGCCGGTCTCGATGCGCTGGTGTTCGACATGCAGGACGTCGGCGCGCGCTACTACACCTATTCCACGACCATGGCCTATGCGATGGAGGCCGCGGCCGCCAACAAGCTCGATTTCTACGTGCTCGACCGGCCCGATCCCATCACCGCAAGCACGGTGCAGGGCGCCGTCCTCGATCCCGACCTCGTTTCCTTCATCACCTACATGCCGCTGCCGGTGCGCCATGGCATGACGATCGGCGAGCTGGCGCGTCTGTTCAATGCCGAGAAGAAGCTCGGCGCCCGATTGCATGTCGTCACGATGCGCCGCTACGGTCGGTCGATGTGGTTCGACCAGACAGGCTTCGCCTGGGTGCCGCCGTCGCCGAACCTCCGCAAGCTCGACCAGGCGGTGCTCTATCCCGGCGTCGGCATGATCGAGGGGGCCAATGTCAGCGTTGGCCGCGGCACCGATCAGCCCTTCGAGCTGATGGGCGCGCCCTGGATCGGCGGCAAGGCGCTGGCCGACCACATGAATGCGCGCCGGATCGCCGGCGTGCGCTTCGAGCCCGCAACCTTCACGCCGCGCGAATGGGCGTTTGCCGGCCAGAAGTGCGAGGGCCTGCGCATCATCCTGACCGACCGCAACAAGCTCGACAGTCCTCTGCTCGGCCTCGAGCTGATGGCGGCGCTCTGGCAGCTCCATGGCGACCGCTTCCAGATCGATCGCACGCTTGGCATGATCGGCTCGCGGGCCTCGCTGGCCGAGGTCAAGGCTGGGGCAGATCCGCGCGACATCGCGCGCGCCTGGATGCCTGCGGTGTCGGAGTTCCGCGAACGGCGGCAGCGGTACCTGCTGTACTGATCTCCTTGCCTGCCAAGGCCTACTTGCCGACGAAGACCGGCTTCCGTTTCTCGACGAAGGCCCGCACCGCTTCCTTGTGGTCCGCGGTGCGCGAGGCCTGCACGAGCCGCTCGGCCTCGCGATGCAGCGCGGTCGCGTAGTCTATGTGCAGGGCGTCGTCGAGATTGTCCTTCATGCTGCGCAGCGCCACGCGCGGTCCTTCGGCCAGCGACTTGGCGAAGGCGAAGGCTTCCTCCCGGAGGAGGGCGTCGTCGACGACGCGATTGACCAGCCCGATTCGTTCGCAGCGCTCGGCATCGACGCGCTCCGCCGTGAACATCAGCTCGCGCGCCCGCGCCGAGCCGATGGTGCGGGTCAACAGCCAGGCGATGCCGTAGTCACCGGATAGGCCGACCTTGGCGTAGCCCGTGCTGACGAACGCCGACTTCGCGGCGATGCGGATATCGCAGGCGAGCGCGATCGCGAGGCCCGCGCCGGCGGCGGCGCCGGGCAGGGCGGCAATGGTCGGCTTGCGCACGGCGACCAGGGCGCCGGTCAGTGCCGCCTGGCGCCAGCGCAGGTCGGCCAGCCGCTCCTCGAAGCTCATCTGCCCGCGCGGGCCGCGTCCGCCCATGCCCTTGACGTCGCCGCCGCTGCAAAAGGCCGTGCCGGCGCCGGTGATCAGGATGGCGCCCACGTCGGGATCCTCGCCGCGCTCGCGGATCTGGGTGCGCAGCGCCGGCGTCAGCTTGTCCGACATGGCGTTGCGCGCCTCGGGCCGATTGAGCGTGATCAGCGCCACGCCGTCGCGGACGGAACACAAAAGTTCGGTTGTGCCGGTGTCGATTTCCATGGAAGCCTCCGTCTCATGACATTCCCGGTCACCGAGCACACCGTCAAGACCAGCCGCCACACCACGGGCTACCTCGCCTGCGGTGCGGAAGACGGGCCGCTGCTGGTCTTCTGCCATGGCTGGCCCGAGCTTTCGCTGTCGTGGCGGCACCAGTTGCCGGCCCTGGCGGCGCTCGGCTTCCGCTGCGTCGCGCCCGACATGCGCGGCTACGGCCGCTCGAGCACCTACACGCGCCACGAGGACTTCGCGCAGGAGCAGATCGTCGAGGACATGCTCGAGCTGCTGGCGGCGCTGGGCCGCGACAGGGCGGTGTGGATCGGCCACGACTGGGGCAGTCCCGTGGTCTGGAACATGGCGGCGCATCATCCCGACAGGACCGTCGGCGTGGCGAGCCTGTGCGTGCCCTATTTCTCTGCGGGCTTCACGCTCGATACCATCGTGCCGCTCGTCGATCGCTCGATCTATCCGGAGGACCAGTTCCCCGCCGGCCAGTGGGACTATCAGTTCTACTACCTGGAGAATTTCGACGGCGCGCGCGCGTCCTTCGAAGCCAATATCCGCAACATCGTGAAGGCGCTGTTCCGCAAGGGCAATCCGGCCGGCATCGGCATGCCCGCGCCGACCGCCATGATCCGCAAGGCCGGCGGCTGGTTCGGCGGCGGTCCATGCCCCGACATTCCACGCGACGGCGACGTGCTCACCGAGCAGGACATGGAAGCCTATACGGCGGCGCTGATCCGCAACGGCTTCTTCGGCCCGGATTCCTGGTACATGAACCACGAGGCCAATGCCGCCTATGCGCGGCGCGCCCCGAATGGCGGCAAGCTCGCGATGCCCGTGCTCTTCCTGCACGCGGCCTACGATACGATCTGCTTCACCACGAAGTCGCGGCTCGCCGAGCCGATGCGGCACGACTGCGCCGATCTCACCGAGGTCGTCGTCGAGTCCGGCCACTGGATGGCGCAGGAGAAGCCGGTCGCGGTGAATGCCGCTCTCGCGAGATGGCTGGCCGCCAGGCTGTCCGACTACTGGAAGGTCTAGACATGCGCATGTTCCACGTCGCGCTTCTCTGTGTTGCGGGTCTTGCCGCCGTTGCGCCGGCCTCGGCTCAGCAGGCCAAGCCGGCGACGACGCCTGCGACGAAGCCCGGCACGCCGTCGGCGGGGGCACCATCCTCGCCGAAGGACACGCCGCTGCCGACGCTTGCGATGACGGTGTCGCAACGCGATCGCGACGCCGTGCTCGAGTACTACCGTGCCGAGGTGGCGGCGGGCCGCTGTCCGGCGCCGCTGGTGCGCAAGGGCAAGGCGTGCGGCGCGCCGCCGGCGGCACGTCCCGCCTGGCGCATCGACCAGCCGCTGCCGGACAACGTGAAGGGCGAGGCGCCGCCGGCAGGCGTCATCGCCAAGCTCTCGCCGTCGAGGGCAGGATACCAGTACATGCGCGTCGGCAACGACCTGGTGATCATGGGCGTCGGCACGCGCGTGGTGGCTGCGCACGTCGCCGATCTCAGCAAGATGTGAACCGGCGGCTCAGCGGCCCCTGAGCCGACGCCACTCGGTAAAGGCGCGGCGGGCCTGGTCGCCGCTCGGGAGGTGCAGGCCGTAGACGCCGCCGCCCGCGCTGATCTGCTCGGCGACGAACTCCTCGTAGGCGAGGGCCTCCGCCGTTTCCTCGGCGATGGTGACGACAAGATCGGCGGCGACGGCGACCACGCCGGCGCGGTCGCCGACCACGACGTCGCCGGCTGCGATCGGCAGCGGTGCGCGGAGCGATGCGCCGGGCGGCACGTGGAATGCCGGCAGGCCGGCGCGCACCAGTTCGGCGGCGTTGCGCAAGGGCTCGCCGCTCACCACGCCCGCCACGCGACGACGTGCAAGAAGGATTTGCGGGACCGCGGTCGCCGTTTCCGACAGAACGAGCACGTCGCCTGGCCGGCAGGCCGCGATGCCCGATGCCGCCGGCCCCGCGAACGGATCCTGATGCAAGGACAGCGGGCGCAGCCCGGCCAGCGATGGACGCTGGCGGCCATGCCTTGCCAGGGCCGTCGCGATGCGTGTCGTGCCGGCGCCGACGAGCTTCTCGCGGATCGCGGACGCGAGCCCCACGGTGTTAGCCGCGCCTCAGCGCAGCGCGCCGCTCGAGGCTCTCCTTCGGCCACAAGGTGTCCATGTCATAGAACTCGTGGAATGACGGCGTGCCGTCGGGCAGCACGACCCAGGGCTGCCTGGACGTGGTGAAGATGTGCGCTTGGGGCGGCATCGCGTCGGGCTCGTCGAGCGTCCCCACGCGCACGAAGCGCACGGCGTCGCCCGCGCCGGAATAGTTGCTCCACACGGCGACCCGGCAGGTCGGGCAGCGCCACACTTTCTGGCCCCTTCCGCTCAGCGATGGCGTGGCAACGAGTTCCGGTTCTCCCGTCAGCAGTTCGACACGGTCGGCCTCGATTACCGCGTTCAGCACGAAGGCCGAGCCGGTCTCCCGCTGGCACCAGCGGCAGTGGCAGCAATTGACGAACATCGGCCGAGTGATCATGCGATAGCGCACCTGGCCGCAGGTGCAGCCGCCGTCGAAGGTCTGCGAGTCGCTGGTCACGGAACGAGCCTCCCGGTTAAGTTTGCCTTCAGATAGCATCGCATGAGCCGCGTCGCATGAGCAGCGCCGCGTGAAAGGGGAGAGGGGAATGGCCGGACGTCTGGCAGGCAAGGTCGCGGTGGTGACGGGAGCGGCGCCGCGCGGCGACGGCGTGGGCAACGGCATGGCGACGGCCATCCAGTTCGCGCGGGAAGGCGCCAAGGTCGTTCTGGTCAATCGCGGCGCCGAGCGGGCCGAGAAGCTCGCGCAGCAGATCAAGGAGGAGGGTGGCGAGGCCTCGGTGTTCGCGGGCGATGTGGCCAAAGCCGAGGTCGCCGAGGCGATGGCCGAGTTTGCAGTGAAGACCTATGGCCGTCTCGACATCCTGCACAACAATGTCGGCATCGGGGCGCCGGGCACGCCGGAGACGGTGGCGCTGGCCGACTGGCACAAGGTGCTGGAAGCCAACCTCACCACGACCATGCTGTGCACGAAATACTGCATCCCGAAGATGAAGGCGGGCGGCGGCGGCTCGATCATCATGGTGTCGTCGATCGCCGGCGCGGTTGGCCTGATGGGCAGCCCGGGCGCCGTGGCCTATGCGACGGCCAAGGCCGGCCTGCACGGATTCACGCAGTCGGTCGCGGCCGACTACGCTACGCAGAACATCCGCGCCAACTGCATCATCGTTGGCTCGGTGCATACGCCGATGGTGGCGCATATGGGCGCCGAGGCGCGCGAACGGCGCCGCAGGATGGTGCCGATGCAGACCGAAGGTACGGCCTGGGACATCGCCTACGGCGCCGTCTACCTGGCGTCCGACGAATCGCGCTGGGTGACCGGCGTGCTGCTGCCGATCGACGGCGGGCTGGTCGCGCTGCGGCAGTGGCCGCGCTGAGGCGTCAGCCCAGGCGGCCGCGGTCGTGGTACCAGGTGAAGAGACCACTTCCCACGACAACCGCCGCGCCGAGGATCGTCCAGCCGTCGGGCACGTCGCCGAACACGACGAAGCCCAGCAGCGCGGCCCAGACCAGCAGCGTGTAGCTGTAAGGCTGCACGGCGCCGGCTTCGGCATAGTCGAGCGCCCGGATGAGAGCGTAGTGTGCCACCGCGCCGATCGCGGCAATGGCGAGCATGAGCACCCAGGCCGAGGCGGTCGGCCATTGCCAGTCGACCGGCCCGACGAAGCTCGTGGCGACCAGCGCCACCAGCGCCGACCAGATCAGCGACGTGTCGGTGGAATCGGTGCGGGACGCAAGGCGCGTGAGGATCTGATAGACCGCCCACAGCAGGGCGCCGCACAGCGGCAGCAGCACGGGCCATTCGACGGCGCGCAATCCGGGCCGGATGATCAGCAGCACGCCGACGAAACCGGCCAGTACGGCCAGCCAGCGCGCCGGGCCGGCCCGCTCGCCCAGGAACAGCACGGCAAGCGCGATCACCATCAGCGGCGACATGGCGGCGACGGCATGGGCATCGGCGAGCGGAAGATACCGGAAGGCCAGAACGAACATGGCGCCTTCGATCACGGCGACGAGGGAGCGGGCGATCTGCAGGCCGGGCCTGCGCGTGCGCAGCGCGCTGCGCACGCCCTGCCGCCGCACGATGAAGCCCGCGAACAGGGTGAGGAGGAGGTAGCGGATCCACATCATCTGGCCGACTGCATAGTCGGCCACCAGGAACTTGCTGATCGCATCCATGCCGGCGAAGCACAGCATCGCCAGCATGGTGAGCAGCGCGCCGAGCGGATTGTCGGGCCGTGCCGTCGTGGTGCCTGTCACGAATCCTCGTTCTGGCCGTCGTGTGAGGTCGGGAGCAGGCCGGGCTCCAGGTCGTCTGCGGTCTTTGCTGCGCGATCCTATGCCGGCAGCCATGCGCCGACCAGCGATTGACCATCGGCAGCGGCGGCGTACGCTCGGTGAAAATCACTGGAGGAACGCCATGGCATTCGACCTCGTCGTCAGGAACGGCATGATCGTCGATGGCTCGGGGCTGCCGCGCTATCGCGCCGACATCGGCGTCAAGGATGGACGCATCGCCGAGATTGGCCGGCTGAACGGCGCGGCCGCGGCCGAGACGATCGACGCCGACGGTCGTGTCGTCGCGCCGGGCTTCGTCGACGTGCATACGCACATGGATGCGCAGATCTTCTGGGATCCGATCGGCACCAGCTCATGCTTCCACGGCGTCACCAGCGTGGTCATGGGCAATTGCGGCTTCACGCTGGCGCCCTGCCGCGAGAGCGAGGCGGACCTCGTTTTCCGCAACCTCGAACGTGCCGAGGACATCAGCCGCGCCGCCATGCTCGCCGGCATCAAGTGGCGCTGGGAGACCTTCCCGCAGTTCCTCGACGTGCTCGACACGCTGCCCAAGGGCATCAACTATGCAGGCTACATGGGACACTGCGCGCTCAGGACCTACGTCATGGGGCAGCGCGCCTTCACCGACGAGGCAAGCGAGGACGAGCTGTCCGCCATGGCGCACCAGGTGCGCGAGGCCATGCAAGCCGGCGCGTTCGGTTTCTCGACGACGCGCAGCGTCAACCACATGACATCGGACGACAAGCCGGTGGCCAGCCGTCTGGCGAGCTGGCGCGAGCTCGAGACCATGGTGCGGGCGATGGCCGATTCCGGCTCGGGTACCCTGGAGATTGCGGGCGCGCCGGCCGGGATCGACGGCGAGAAGGCGGCCGCCTATTTCGAGCGCCTCTCCCGGCTCACCGTCGAAACCGGGCGGCCGATCACCTTCGGTCTCTTCAGCTCGCGTACCGCGCCCGAGGCGTGGCGCAAGGCGCTGGCGGTGGTCGACAGCACGGCGCGCCAGGGCGGCCGCATGATCGTGCAGGTGCACAGCCGGGCGCTCAGCGTGCTGCTGTCCTTCGAGACGCACCTGCCGTTCGACAAATGGGACGTATGGCGCGACATGCGCAAGCTGCCGCTCGCCGACCAGAAGCGGATGCTGCGCGACCCGGAGATGCGCCGGAAGCTGGTGGAGGTGGCGGCGCGGCCCTACGAGGGGCCGATGGTGCGCGGCACCGAGGCGAGGCCGCCGCAATGGGATTTCGTCTATGCCTTCGACTCGGTCGAAGGGCCGCACAGGTCGATGGCCGAGCTGGCGCGTCAGCGCAACACCCATCCCGTCGAGCTGATGATCGACATGGCGCTCGAGCGCGACTTGAAGTTCTTCATGATGCAACCCATCGCCAACGAGAGCCAGGCCGATGCGCTCGAGCTGATGAAGCATCCGCGTACCGTCGTGACCTTCTCCGACTCTGGGGCCCATGTCTCGCAGATCATGGACAACTCGCTGCAGACCCATCTGCTCAGCCACTGGGTGCGCGAGAAGCAGGCCTTCACGCTGGAGGAAGCGGTGAAGCTCATCACCTGCGACACGGCCACCCAGTTCGGCTTCCATGATCGCGGCCTGCTGCGCGAAGGCCTTGCCGCCGACATCGTCGTGTTCGATCCCGACACGATCCTGCCCAGCATGCCCGAGGTCGTGTGCGACCTGCCGGCCGGCGCCAAGCGCCTGAAGCAGACCTGCGAGGGCATGAGCGCCACCATCGTCAACGGGCAGGTGCTGTTGCGCGACAACCAGCCGACCGGCAACCTGCCAGGCAGGCTGTTGCGCAAGAAGGCCGGGCGCTAGGATCGGATCTCCAGCTATCAAAGGAGAAGGGCGGCATCGTGAGTGAGCGGGATCCGCCGGCCGGTTCGGCATTCCAGGCCATCCGGGCGATCGACTACACGGTCATCTTCGTGCGCGACATGGCGGCGATGCGGCGTTTCTACGAGGGGATCCTCGGCTTTCCGTTCGTGCGGGAGCTGTCATCGGGCTGGATCGAATTTCAGGTCGGCGCCAATACCCTGGCCCTGGCGCGGCCGAGCCGGACAGCGACGGATGCACCGATGCCCCTGGGCAGCGCCGCGCTGCAGCTCGCCTTCAAGGTCGCCGTCGCCGACGTCGATCGCTGCGCCGACGAACTCGCGCGCCAGGGTATCCCGCTGCTTTCGCCGCCGACCGATCAGGCCTTCGGCCATCGCACGCTGTTCTTCCGCGACCCTGACGGCAATCTTCTGGAAGTCTTTGCGGATATCCCGCCGAAGGAAGCCCCATAGGCACGGGCCTTGACTTCGCTGCGCCGCAGCATCATATACGCGGCGTCCCGCACAGGCGGGCTCAGGTTCTCTCGCGATCGCGCGACGCGCCCAAGTAGGCGCTTCATCCCGAGGCAATCTCCCAGAAGCAAGAGCCCTCCCAGCCGCGCGCGCGGGTAGGGGCCGAAGGACCGCTCGTAGAGCGGTCGTAAGGATTAGTTTCCCAGTGACTGATGTGTCCTTTGCGGATCTCGGACTGTCCGAGCCGCTGCTGCGTGCGTTGAATGCAGCCAGCTACACCCATCCCACGCCGATCCAGGCCCGCACCATCCCCGCGCTGCTGCAGGGACGGGACGTGCTGGGCATCGCCCAGACCGGCACCGGCAAGACCGCAGCCTTTGCGCTGCCCGTGCTGCAACTGCTTGCCGGCCAAGGCGGCCGCGCCGAATCCAGGAGCCCACGGGCCCTGGTGCTGGCGCCGACCCGCGAGCTGGCCGTGCAGATCGGGCGCAGCTTCGACACCTATGGCAAGGGCCTCGGGCTCCGGCTGGGCATGGTGATCGGCGGCCTGGGATTCGGCCGGCAGATCGAGACGCTCACCCGCGGCGTCGACATCCTGATCGCCACGCCGGGCCGACTGCTCGACCTCATGGAGCGCGGCAATGTGCGGCTGAACCGGGTCGGCTTCCTGGTTCTCGACGAAGCCGATCGCATGTTCGACATGGGCTTCATCCGCGACGTGCGGCGCATCGTGTCGGCGATCGGGAAGGAACGCCAGACGCTGCTGTTCTCTGCCACCATGCCGCCGGATGTGGCCAAGCTCGCCTCCGAGATCCTGCGCAATCCAGAGCGTGTCGAGATCGCGCCGCAGGGCCGCACGGTCGAGCGCATCGACCAGGGCGTCTATTTCGTGAATGCCTCGAGCAAGCGTGCCCTGCTGAGCCACCTGCTGGCCGATGCCGAGCTCGAGCGCGTGATCGTGTTCACGCGCACCAAGCGCGGCGCCAACCGCGTCGCCGAGGCGCTCGACGGCAGCGGCGTACGGTCGGAGGCGATCCACGGCAACAAGTCGCAGAACGCGCGCCAGCGTGCGCTCGACAGCTTCAGTCGCGGCCGCGCCCGCGTCCTGGTCGCCACCGATCTGGCCGCCCGCGGCATCGATGTTCAGGGCGTGACGCACGTCATCAACTACGAGCTGCCGGCCGATGCCGAAAGCTACGTGCACCGTATTGGCCGTACCGCGCGCGCCGGAGCTTCGGGCATCGCGATCTCCTTCTGCGACGGCAGCGAACGGGGCCAGCTCAGGAGCATCGAGAAGCTGACCAACCAGCGCATCGCGGTGCTGGCGACGCCGGCCAACGAGGACCTGGCCAAGCAGGCGCCGCCGCAGCAGCGGGCGGAACGGCCCGAGGAGCGCAGCAGCGAGTGGCGTGGTCGACGCGACGAGCGTTCGGAAGGTCGCGACGGCGAGCGTTCCGGCCGGCCCCAGCCGCCGCATCGCGGCAAGCGTCCGCAGCGCTTCGCGCCGCGCGGCGCGGAGCCCGAAGCCGGTCAGAGTCAGCATGGCGAGCGGGTGCCGCAGCCGCCGCGGGGCCGCTCGCAAGGCCATCGCCCCAGTGGACATCACCCCGGCGGCCATCATGCAAATGGTCATGACAGGCAGGCCCCGCACGCCGATGGCGCCCGTTCCAACGGTCATCATCCGCGCAGCCACCACGAGGAGCGTCCGCGTCCTTCTGCGCGGACGGAGCACGACTTCGGCGACTATCGAGACGGCGCAGCGGGCCAGCCGCCGCGCACGGACGAACGCGCCCATGGTGGCCAGCCCCCCCGCCAGCCTCACTGGAAGCGCCGGCGCTTCGGCGGCGGCGGTGGTGCCGGCCAGGGCGGCGGCTATCGCGGCCGCCAAGGCGGTGGCCAGGGTGGCCGCGCCGCCTAGAGGGACCGCTGCGAGGAACCCCTCTGCGAGGAACCTCGGGTTGACGCGATCGACTTGTACTTGTCGATCGCGTCAGCGGACGCTGAGCCGGCGCAGGACGCCGACCGTCGTCATGAGTCCCAGCGTGACCAGGCCGAGCCCTGCCACCTGCAGTACGCTGGGAATCTCGCCGACGATGGGAATGCCGACGATCACCGATACGGCCGGCACGATGGCAGGGAACAGGACGGCCCTGCTGACGCCCAGCAGCATCACCGCCTGACTGTAGGCGATCATCGTGACCGCGCTCTGCAGGCCGCCCTGAACCACGCCCTGGAAGGCGAGCAGTCCCAGCGGCAGCGCCGCCAGATGGTCCGTTCCCATCAGGACGAGGTAGGCGGGTGTCGTCACGACGAACGACAGGACCGTGACCGCCGCCGTGGCGTTCAGGGCCGGTACGCGCCAGTGGCGTAGCAGCAGCGTGAAGCCCGCCCACAGCACGCTCGAGGCGAAGAACATGAGGTCGCCCAGCCAGGTCTTCTCGCTGCTGGATTGCGACAGGCCGTCCCAACCGATCAGCACGATGCCGGCCAGCACGACCGCCGCGCCCAGCAGATGGTTGCGGCTCAGCCGCTCGCGCAGGAACAGCGCGGCGCCGACGGTGCTCACGATCGTCACGGTGGACGGCGCGATGACCGCGCCATGGGCAAGCGGCGCGAGGCCGTAGCCGCCGGTCTGCAGAAAGGCGAACGGCGCGCCGCCCAGGAAACTCAGCACCAGCGCGCGGCGCCAGCCGATGCCGGCAAGGTCGCGGACGCCGAAGCGGATCAGCAGCGGCAGCATGATCAATCCGCCGACAATATACCGCGCGAAGACCATGTCGACGGCCAGCAGGCCGGCCAGGATGCCGGCCCGGGCGGCAGCGAAGCTCAGCGATGCGCCGAGGGCCATGATCGCTCCGCACAGGAAACCCCAGCGCTCGCGTTTCGCCGTGCGCGCCGTATCGGTCGTCGTCTGTGCCATGGGATGCCGGCTAGCACGGACCGGGCCAGAGTCGAAGAATTTTGTAGCGGTCGTTGCAAAAGAACTGCATGCTGAATCATGGCCCGTCTGAAGACCTTCGATGAGGAACGCGCGCTCGACGCGGCCGTCGACTGCTTCTGGTCGCGCGGCTACGAAGGGACGTCCGTGCGCGACCTCGCCGACGCCATGGGGATCGGCGGGACGAGCCTCTACAATGCCTTTGGCGACAAGCGGTCGCTGTTCTCGCGGTCGCTGCAGCGCTACGCAGAACGTTCGATGCGCGATCGCATCGCGCGCATGGAGGCCGGTCACCGGCCGCGCGAGGCGATCCGTGCCTTCATTGCGGAGATCATCGAGAGGTCTCTCGCCGACCGCGACCGGAAGGGTTGCCTGCTGGTGAATTCCGCACTCGACGTGGCGCCGCACGATGCCCAGATCGGCAAGGTCGTGGCCGGCTACCTCGACGAGATCCGCACCTTCTTCCGTCGCAACCTCGAGGCGGCACGCGAAGCCGGCCAGCTCCCGTGCGGCATCGAGCCGGCCGAGGCGGCGGGGCACTTTCTGGGCGTGGTGCTGGGTATCCGCGTACTGGCGCGCACCGGAGCGAAGCGCAAGGCGCTCGAGGAGGTCGCCGGGCCGGCGCTGAGATTGCTGGAGCAGACGCGATGATCGATGCGCTCAACGAGTCGGAGCTCGGGGCCTTGCCCGATGCCGGTCCCGTGACGATGTTGAATCTGATGCGCTTCCGCGAGCGCTCGCGGGACGGCAATGGCAGCGGCTGGGATGCCTACCTGCGCTACAGCGCACTCACCATCAAGCTTATCAAGGCGCGCGGCGGCACGATCATCTGGGCTGGTGACGCCGAAGCGGTGGCGCTGGGCCTCCCCGACAAGCACCGCTGGGACTATGTCGCGCTCGTCCGCTATCCCTCGCGCGCGGCGTTTCTCGACATGATGAACTCGCCCGACTACGCCACGGCCAATACCGAGCGCGAGAACGGCTGCGCCGATCACGTGATCCTCGCACTCCGCGAGACCTATCGGAAATTCGATCTCGATTGAAGGAGGTGGAGATGTCGTTGGCAGACAAACTCGCAGCAACGCGGGCGGCCGCCGAAGCCCGCATCCCTCCCGACCGGCAGGCGATCATGGAGCGGGCCACCGAGGATCTGAGACGCTCGGGGATCCTCGACCGCATCGTTCCTGTCGGTGGCCGCGCACCATCCTTCGAGCTCACGAGCCATGACGGACGGCAGATCGCCTCGTCGGACCTGCTGGCTGCCGGACCGATGGTCCTCTCGTTCTTCCGAGGATCCTGGTGACCCTATTGCCGGCATGAGCTGGATGCTCTGCAAAGCGTTTACGCCGATATCCTGGGGTTGGGTGCTTCTCTCGTCGTGATCTCGCCGGAGTCGCCGCAGCATGTCGGCGCGATGGCCGCCAGGCAGCGACTACAGTTTCCGATCGTCTGGGACGAGAAGTCCAGGGTGGCGGAAGACTACGGTCTTGCCTTCACCCTGCCGGACGATCTCAGGCAGGTCTATCTCGGATTCGGCAACGATCTCGCCGTCCGTAACGGCGATCCATCGTGGCGCCTGCCGGTGCCATCGCGCTTCGTGATCGACGGCGACGGCATCGTGCGGTCCGTGGAGGCCGATCCCGATTACCGGTTTCGTCCCGAGCCCGAGGCCACGCTCGAGGTGTTGCGCACGGTCGTGGCCTAGCGCCGAAGAGGAGCAACGATGGTCAAGCGTCTTGACGACATGCCCGAAGCGGAGGCTGCGCATCTCCGCCGTATCGAATGTCCGACCTACAAGGATACGCCGCTGTTGCCAGGGGTGCCTCTCGCGAAACGCCGTATCGCGCTGATCTCGACGGCCGGCCTGCACCGGCGTGGCGACCGGCCCTTCCGGCCCGGCGACGGCAGCTATCGAGTCATCCCCGGCGATACGGCGGGTGGCGATCTCGTGATGAGCCATATCTCCGTGAACTTCGACCGCACCGGCTTCCAGCAGGATCTCAATGTCGTCTTTCCGATAGACAGGTTGCGCGAGCTGGCGGCCGACGGGACCGTCGGCTCCCTTGCGTCGCTGCACTATTCCTTCATGGGGGCATTCCCGCCGACCGCGGCGCAACCGCACGCACAGCACCTGGCGGGGCTGCTGAAGGCCGACAAGGTGGATGCGGCGTTGCTCGTCCCGGTTTGACCCGCCTGCACGCGCGCCGTGGGCGCGCTGGGCCACTTCCTCGAACGCGAAGGCATTCCAAGCACGGGCATCAGCCTGGTACGCGAGCATACGGAGGCCGTGCGGCCACCACGCGCGCTCTGGGTTACCTTCGAACTTGGCAGGCCTCTGGGAAAGCCGGACGATCCGGCCTTCCAGTCGCGCGTCGTCCGTGCGGCGCTAGGCCTGCTGGAGCGCACGGACGGTCCGTTGATCGAGGACTATCCCGAGGAAGTGGAGGAGCCGGCCGATTTCAGCGGCTGGGCCTGTCCGATCAGCCTTGCGCAAACAGCGACGGATTCGCTTGCCGCCGAGATCGATCGGCTGTCGACCTGGTACGATCGCGCCGTGGCGTTGAACGGCCGTACCACTGTCGGCGTGTCGGGTCTCGACATGCCGGCGGCCGGCGCGCTGGTGAGCCGGGCGCTGGCGGGGCCGCTCCCGTCGGCGCAGGCGCTCAAGGAAGCGATCGACGACCTGCGCGCCTACTATCTCGAGGCGGCGTCGGCCTTTCCCGATCCCGGATCGCCGGCGATGCGCAAGAAATGGTTCTGGGGAGAGACGCGACTTGCGCAGGCGCTGCTGGCGCTCCAGCCACTGCTGGCATCCAGCGACGACCAGCAGCACAGGACCCTCGGCAACCTGACCCTCATCCCTGCCGCGGAGCGCCATCGACTGCGAGGGAAGCCGGCGTGAGTCGGCGCCGTTCCGATCGCACGTCAGATGATGCCTTCCTCTTTGAAGATCTCCAGGCATTTGCGCAGGGCACGCTCATAGCGGGCGCGTTCATTGGCGATGGAGTCGTCGTTCCACTCGAAGAAGCCGCGCTTGGTTTTGAAGCCGATGCGGCCCTCATCGACGTTGCGCTGCAGGACAGGCGGCGGGCCGTCGGCGTTCGTGAGATCGGGCCAGATGATCTTCGCGACGGCGCAGGTCGTGTCCCAGCCCGAATGTTCCTTCTGCATGATCGGGCCGGCGGCGGCATAGCGGAAGCCGAAGGAGAGGCGCACCGTGGCGTCGACGTCCTCGGGCGAGGCAACGCCCTGCTCGATCAGCCACAGCGCCTCGCGCATCAGGGCGCCCTGGATACGATTGCCGAGGAAGCCGATGACGTCCTTCCTGACCTGCACAGGCCGCTTGCCCAGCGCCTGCATGATCTCGCCGATGCGTTCGGCGTGGGGGACGTCGGTGTGCACGGACCGTACGACCTCGACGAGCGGGATCAGATGGGCGGGCATGAAGAAGTGCAGGCCCATCATGCGGCCTTGCGTCTTCAATCCCTTGGCGATCTCGCTGATCGGGAAGCTCGATGAATTGGAGGTGAGGGCGCAGTCGGGCCGCGCCAGCGTCTCCATCTCGGCGAACAGTCGGCGCTTGAGTTCGAGATCCTCCGTCACCGTTTCGACTGCGACGTCGATTGCGGACCACGACGCTTCCGGCAGGCTGGCATAGGTCGCGAGGCCCGTCGTGTCGGCAGGCTTGCCCATGGCCGTAAGGGCGCGCGTGCAGGCGTCGGGCAGGTTGTCGCGCGTCGATGCGGAGCGCGACACGACGTCCACCTTCCATCCGCCGGCCAGGAACATGGCGATGATGCCTACGCCCATTGTGCCGCCGCCCAGGACGAGGGCGTGCCCCGGGTCATGGCGTTCGCTTTGCGACATTCGCTATCCTCCCAACTCGACGCAAGCGCCCTCGAGGGGCAATATCCCGGCCCATTCAACTAGCCCGTGGGGGAAATAGATGAGCGCCAGCTACAAGGATATCGGCGTCAGCAGCGAAGGTCATGTCGGCATCGTCGAGATCCAGCGGCCGCCGCACAATTTCTTCGACAACTCGCTGATCAACCAGATTGCCGACGCCTTCGAGGCGTTCGACCGGGACAACGAGATCCGCGCCTATGTGCTGTGCGCGCAGGGCAAGTCGTTCTGCGCTGGCGCCGATTTCGCCAACCGGCCGCAGACCGGCGCCGCCGAAAGCGGCAAGCACCTCTACAAGGAAGCGACCCGCCTGTTCCGCGCCAAGAAGCCCAGCATCGCCGCGGTGCAGGGGCCGGCGATCGGCGGCGGCCTTGGCCTTGCCGTCATGGCCGACTTCCGCGTCACCTGCGCGGAGGGTCGGTTCGCCGCCAACTTCACGCGGCTCGGTTTCCATCCCGGCTTCTCGCTCACCTACACGCTGCCACGGCTGATCGGCCAGCAGCGCGCCAACCTGATGTTCTACACGGGCCGTCGCATCGGCGGCGAGGAAGCGGTCGCCTGGGGCCTGGCCGACGTGCTGGTGCCGCTGGCCGACGTGCGCAAGGGTGCGATGGATCTCGCCAAGGAGATCGCGGAGTCCGCGCCGCTGGCGCTGCTGTCGACGCGCGAGACCATGCGTCGCGGCTTCGCAGACGGCGCCGAGGCGGCGACCGAGCGCGAGCTGGTCGAGCAGGACTGGACCCGCAAGACCGAGGACTTCAAGGAGGGCGTCAAGTCCTACGCCGAGAAGCGCTCCGGCAACTTCAAGGGCCGCTGAACCATGACGCAACTCGCGGGCAAGGTCGCCATCGTCACTGGTGGCGCCTCGGGCATCGGTGAAGCCTGTTCCGAAACCCTTGCGCGCGAGGGGGCTGCGGTGCTGGTCACTGACGTCGACGACGGTCTCGGCAAGGCCGTCGTCGAGCGCATCGCCAAGGCTGGCGGCAGAGCGCACTACCTGCACCACGACGTGCGCGACGAGGCGGGCTGGCCCGGTGTGATCGCCGAGGCCGAGAAGCGCTTCGGACGTCTCGACTTCATGGTGGCCAATGCCGGCATCGGCATCATGTCGCCGATCGCGACCATGACGCTGGCCGACTGGCAGCGCCAGCAGGCGATCAACCTCGACGGCGTCTTCCTGTCGATCAAGCACGCCATCCCGGCGCTCAAGCGCGCGGGTGGCGGGTCGATCGTGCTGATGTCATCGGTCGCCGGCCTGCGCGGGGCGCCCGGGCTCGCCGCCTATTCGGCGACCAAGGGCGGTGTGCGGCTGCTCGCCAAGTCGGTGGCACTGGAGCATGCCGCCGACAATATCCGCTGCAACTCGGTGCATCCCGGCATCATTGCCACGCCGATCTGGGGCAAGATTCCGACGGGCGCCGAAGGCAACCGCCGCAATGCGCCGATCGATGCCAGCGAGCGTGCCGCCAGCATCGTGCCGCTGACGCGCGTCGGCCTCGCGCAGGACATCGCCAACGGCGTGCTGTTCCTGTGCACCGATGCCGCCAGCTACATGACCGGCCAGGAGCTGGTGATCGACGGCGGCATGACCGCCGGCGCCCGGCCGGCGCGGCCGCAGTCGTAGCGCGATGGCCGGCGCAGCAGCCTGGGGGTGGATCGTCGTCGCGGCGTTGAGCGGCGCGGTCGCCGTCGCCGTCGGCGCCTTCGCCGCACACGGCCTCGACCTCTCGACCGCAGCCGGCGTCAAGGCGCGGGAGTGGCTGCAGACCGGCAGCCACTACGCGATGATCCACGCGCTGGCGATCCTCGCCGTCGCTGCGCTGGCGCGCGGCGGCGCGCTGAGCGGCGGCCTTGCCGTCGCGGCGCAATCGCTGTTCGTCGTCGGCAGCGTGCTGTTCCCCGGTGCTCTCTACGCGCTCGCTTTCGGCGGTCCTCGGTGGTTCGGCGCCGTAGCGCCGATCGGTGGCACCGCCTTCATTCTCGGATGGATATGCCTCGCCTTGGCGGCGTGGTTTGCGGCGAAGGCCGGCTGATTCAGGAAAGCCGATCTTCTTCTGAAGGGCGCGCACCGCAATCTGCCTCCCGCCGCGCGGGCGCGTGGCGCTGCAAAATTTGCGCCCGCATATAATTGCATATACAGTGCTGATATAAAGATTGCGGTGCTGGGGCAGTCCCGCCGTGGGGTGTTGGGCAAAAATGAAGGTAAAACCAATCGGCGCGGCCCTCGGGGGCCTGCTGGCCGTCGCGGGCGCCATGGCTTCGGCGCAGGCGCAATCGGTCAGCATCCCATTGCAGTACATGCAACTGCCCAGCGGCGGCACCGATCTGTACCGGCTCGTCATCAATGTCGGCATCAACGGCGGGGCGCCCAAGCCCTACCTGTTCGACACGGGATCCTCGCTGTTCAACGCGACGTACGGCCCTGAGTGGTGGAACGGCTTCTCCACCGGATCGACCAATCAGGGCGTACCGGCCTCGACGACCCTGCCGCAGAATGTCCGCTATACCTACGGCGATGGCGGCGGCTATATCGGCAATCTCATCCAGATGCCGCTGCTGAGCTTCTACGCGCCGGGCTCCTCCACGGCGGTTGCGTCGCTGTCGGCTTCGCCAGGCTATCAGATCAACGCGGTCTACCAGCACAACCTGCCAGGCGGCAGCTCGCAGTCGTTCCCCGGCTATTTCGATACCACCAGCACGCCACCGGTCGAGAACGCACTCTACGGGACGTTCGGCGCCGGCAACTTCGCCACGCCCAATTTCTCCGCCGGTGGTTTCGTCACGGGCGGCGTGCTCGGTCAGACCATCCTGTCCGGCGTGGCCGCCCAGGGGTATGTCGTGTCAGCCAACGGCCAGCCCAATCCGGCAAACGTCGCGGGGGCTTCCGTCGCGAACGCGCCGACGAGCGGCACGCAGATCGTCACCATCGGCAACCGGAGCCAGGCCGTGACCGCCTGCAGCCCCTGCGTCACGGTCGGCCTGACGCCGCAGATCATCGGCCAATTCCTGCCCGTCGGCCTTCCGGGATCGAATCCGTCGCGTGCCGGCGCGATACCGGTACTCCAGGGCAGCAACTTTCCCAATCCCTACGGCGGGGCGACCGGCAACACCGGCTCGACCGAGTTCGGCGCCCGGGTGCGGGCGGCACTCAATGGCACGGCCGTCACGACGGGCGCTCTGTTCGACAGCGGCACGCCCAACCTCGGCATCAACTCCGGCCTCACCGGCACGGGTGGCGATGCATTGACGATCATCGGCACGGACCAGCAGGGTCAGGTGGTGCTGGGCCTGCCAACCTCGTCGGCGATTCTCACCAACGGGATTTCCGGCGTGCCGAACACCTATGAGGGATTGTTCACCTATACCAACACGGTCATGGGCATCTCGTTCTTCATGCAGAACTCGGTGATGTTCGATCTGACCAACAACCTGATCTCCTACACGCCGTATTTCGTCACGACCAATTCGCTGGCGACCACGGCCAATGGCGGTCTCGTCGTCGGTTCTGGGAATCTGCCGCTGGGTCTGGCCGGCGTCATCTCGGGGCCTGGCGGGCTCACCGTCCAGGGCGGCGGCAATGTCCAGCTCAGTGCGACCAACACCTACACCGGCGCCACCACGATCGCGCCGTCCGGCACGCTGCTGGTCTCCGGTCCGGGCAGCATCTCCCTTTCGTCCGGTGTCACCGCTGACGGCACCCTGGATATCTCGCGCGCCTGGATGCCGGTTGCCATCCAGTCGCTCGGCGGTTCGGGCCGGGTCAATCTCGGCGGCCAGAACCTCACGGTCACCAACGGCAGGGGCACCTTTTCAGGCACCATCGCCGACGGGGGCTCGTTTGCCGAGAGCGGCGGCAGCCTTACGCTTGCCGGCGGGACGCTGAACTTCGCCGGCGCCGGTACCTACACCGGCGGTACGGCGGTCACGGGTGGGGCGTTCCAGTTGAGCGGCTCCCTGACCGGCGGCCTGAGCGTTGGACCGGCCGGTGCCTTCACCATCTCTTCGGGCGGCACGCTGAACAACAGCGGCGGCACGGCGGCCAATCAGGGATCGCTGGCGATCGGCGGCACGATGCTGGGCGACCTGATCAACGCCGGCGTGACACTCAGCACGGGTACGATCACGGGCGACATCCTGAACACGGGTGCCTATGCCAACAACGGCGTGCAGACGGGGAGCCTGTTCAATTACGGCACGGCGTCCGGCAACGGCACGCTGTCCGGCAACGTGGTGAACTTCGGCACGCTGGCGCCGGGCAATTCGATCGGCACGATGTCCATCATCGGCAATCTGACCAGCACCGGCGTCTACAGCGCCGAGGTCAACAGTGCAGGCCAGAGCGACCTGATCAGCGTCAGCGGCACGGCGACGCTGCAGGGCGGTGCGGTCAGCGTCTATGCCCAGCCGGGCTCGGACTTCGCACCGACCACGACCTACCGGATCCTGAACGCGGCCGGCGGTGTGAGCGGCGCCTTCGCCTCGGTGAACGAACTCTATCCCTTTCTGCTGTCGAGCCTGAGCTACGACGCCAACAACGTCTATCTGACGCTCGCCATCGGCGGCTTCGCGGCCGCGGCGGCAACGCCGGCGCAGGCTGCGGTCGGCAACGTGCTCGACGCCAACGTCGGCAACGCCACCGGAGACTTCGCTCAGGTCCTGAGCGCGATGGCGACCGGCACGCTATCCAATGCCCAGGCGCAGGCCACCCTGCAGGCGATCTCCGGCAACAACTACGCCGGCTTCGCGACGTCGATGGTCCAGGGCATGCAGCTCTTCATGAACAACTTCGCCAACCAGAGCGGCGGTGGCGGCTCGCCCATCTCCAATCGCGTGGCGCTCGCCGAGGCCTGCGATGTGGCTGGCGACGTGGCCTGCGACGGCGCCACCGGGACGAAGTGGGGCGCCTGGGGCGGCGCGATCGGTGGATTGGGCACCGTCGGCGCCGGCCAGCCCGTCGGTTCCGTCACCTACAATGCCGGCGGCTTTGCCGCCGGTCTCGACCGCGCGATCACCGACAGCTTCCGGCTAGGCGTCACCGCCGGCTACAGTACCGGAACCCAGTGGGTCGGCGACTTTGACGGCCTCGGCCGTTCCAATACGTTCCAGGCCGGTCTCTACGGCGGCTTCGCCCAGGACAAGGTCTATGCCGATGCGGTGATCGGCTACGCCTACACCGCAAACCAGATGTGGCGGAACATAGCCATTCCCGGCCTGCAGCCGCGCACCGCCTTCGGCCAGACCGGCGCCAACCAGTGGTACGGCCAGATCGAGATGGGCTACCGGTTCGATCTCGGCAGCAATGCCGACGCGTTCGTGACGCCATTCGGCCGCTTGCAGGCCTACACGGGCACGCAGGCCGGTTTCACCGAGACGGGCGCGCAGTCGCTCAACCTGACCGTGGCACAGCAGACCACCAACTCAGTTCGCTCGGTTATCGGCGCACAGCTCGGTGGCGCGATGGATCTCGGCTGGCGGGAGAAGCTCATGATGCAGCTCCGGCTGGGCTGGAGCCATGAATATGCCGATGTGGGGCGGCCGGTGACGGCGACCCTGGCCGGCGCGCCCGCAATGCCGTTCACGACGTTCGGCGTATCGCCACAGCGCGACGGTGTGATGCTGGGCGTGTCGGCCAACACGGCGATCGCGGATGCGACCTCGGTCTATCTCCGCTACGAGGGCGACATCTCCGGGCAGGACAGTGCGCACGCCGTTACCGGCGGCGTGCGCGTCACCTGGTAGGTCGCGTCAGCCCGTCATCGTCCGATCCGGCATCGTCCGATCCGTCATCGTCCGATCCGTCACCGTCCGATCCGTCACCTCAGGCCAGCTGCTCGTCCAGCAGCTTCAGTGCCTCCGCCGCGAAGGCGCGCATGTTGGCGACGCGATCGTTCGAATCGGTGCGCAGTGTTCGCGCGACCTTTCCCTGGGGGCCGACGACGGCGACGCAGGTATGGCCGGCTGGATCGCCGTAGGAGTTGCCCGTCGGTCCGGAGGCGCCGGTCTCGGCGAGCCCCCAGGTCGTGCCGAGGCGCTCGCGGACCAGCTCGGCGGCCAGCAGCGCCCACGGCTCGGACGAGGACCGGATGCCGGCGCGCTTCTCCTTGGTCGCTGCGAGGAAGGCTTCTCCGGCCGGTCGCGTGTAGACCACGGCGCCGCCCATGAAGTAGGCGGAGGCGCCGGGCACGGCCAGCAGCACGGCGGAGACGAGGCCGCCGGCCGACGATTCCGACACGCCGACCGTTTCCTTGCGCGCCTTCAGTTTCTCTCCGACCTTCCGGGCGAGCGGGAGAAGCGAGTCCATTCGGTCAATCCTTCCTGTTCGTGAAGATGTCGAGCGCCAGCGGCACCTGCTGGCCGAGCCAGATCGCGCGGTCGCGATGATCCTCGAGGTCCTGTCCAGTGTTGGGATGGACGAAGACGGTGAGGTCGCCGCGGTTCAGAGCCAGCCATGACAGGAGGGGCGCGAGCTGATCGTTGCGGAACGCGACCTGGTAGCTGAAGCGCGGATGCGGACCGACCGGCTTCTCGTGGAAGCGGCCCATTTCGATGTCGAAGGCCTTCTCGATCGTCTCACGCAACGCCCAGGCCGGCTCTCGCGTGGCGGCGTCGAAGTAGACGTGAGCGTGCCAATCCTTGATCTGCGCAATGTCCATATCGTCACCCTATCACGGCCGCCTGCGCGGCTCCCTGGCCCGCTTGGCGGAACCTCTATGCCGTTCCCCGATGCGAGGTTGCTTGCTAGGCTTGGCGCATCATGAACTTCGATTTCTCCGACGACCAGAAGCTGCTCAAGGAGCAGGTCCGCAAATTCCTCACCGACAAGTGCCCGACCAAGGTCGTGCGCCGCGTGCTCGACGGTGACGAGACCCACGCCGACGAAGTGTGGCAGGGTCTCGTCGAACTCGGCGTGCCGGGTGTGGCGATTCCCGAGGAATTCGGGGGGCTCGGCCTCACGCCGCTCGAACTCTGTGTGATCGCCGAGGAGATCGGCCGCGTCGCTGCACCGGTGCCGTTCGAATCGTCGGTGGTGCTCGCGACGGAGGCGATCAAGCTCGCGGGCTCCGACGCACAGAAGAAGAAGTGGCTGCCCGAGCTGGCGGCGGGCAAGGCGATCGGCACCTTGGCCGTCGCCGAGGGCCCGCAGGCGCCCAAGCCGCGCACCATCCGCACGACTTTCGGCGGCGGCTGGCTCAACGGCCGCAAGATACCGGTCGTCGACGGCGAGCTGGCGAACGTCGCGATCGTGCTGGCGAACACCGGCGGCCCTGTCGGCAACATGGGCGATCGCGCGCTGTCGCTCGTGCTGGTCGATCTCAAGCAGCCAGGCGTGACGACGCGGCGCGTCGATACCGTCGATCCGGCGCGCAAGCATGCGGAGCTCACCTTCAAGGATGCCACGGCCGAGCTGCTGGGTGCCGAGGGCGAGGGCTGGCGTACCCTGGAGCGCCTCTACGATGCCGCTGCGGTCTACGTCGCCTTCGCACAGGTGGGCGGCGCCGAGGCCGCGATGTGGATGGCGCGCGACTATGCGCTGCAGCGCCAGGCCTTCGGTCGCGCCATCGGCTCCTACCAGGCGATCAAGCACAAGCTTGCCGACTGCTACGTCAAGCTCGAGCTGGCGCGTTCCAATGCCTATTACGGCGCCATGATGCTGACCGACGGCGGCGCCGACCTGCCGCTGGCCGCGGCGGCGGCGCGTATCGCGGCGACCGACGCCTACGACTTCGCGTCGAAGGAGAATATCCAGACGCATGGCGGCATCGGCTTCACCTGGGAGGCCGACACCCAGTTCCACTATCGGCGGGCGCGCGTGCTGGCGCTGGCGCTGGGCGGGCCGATCGCCTGGAAGGACAAGCTGGTGACCCGCCTCGAGCAGAAGAACGCGGCGT
>QFCS01001995.1_pt1 | contig 86277 bp, 87 predicted proteins | sample 3576561 | NCBI WGS metagenome assembly QFCS01 | reverse complement strand
TCTACAAGGTTGCCGTCGAGCATGCCCATCTCGTGGCAGGTTTCGGCAGGATCCGCTGGTTGGGAGTCGATGAAATCGGAGCGCCGGTGGCGCCCGGCCTTGCGGATGCCGAGGCGGGGATCGTCGCTCACATGAACGGAGACCATGCCGACGCCCTCCAACTGTACGCCGGCCGTCTGCTGGGATTGGCAGGCAATGGCTGGCGAATGACGGGGATCGATGCCGAAGGTCTGGATCTGCGGAATGGCGGCAGAACCGGACGGCTGTCCTTCGATGCGCCGCTCACCGCCGGCGCCGAGGCGCGCAAGACCCTCGTGGCCTTGGTCGAGAAGGCCCGGGAGACGCCGGCGGCCACATGAAGCCGCCGCACCCCTGAAACCGCCGGGAGAAATGATGCGACGGCGCGTTTTGCGTCGCGGCATTTACTTCGCACTTGCGAAGCCTGATCCACATCTTCTTCGACACAAAACTGTCGCAGGGTGCCGCCCGGCCTTGCCTCCCCCTGTAGCGCTCGTTAGCGCATAAGCCTACAGAACACAGGGTCGAAACGAATGGCTTCGTTCCGCGTTGGAATGGGCTGCTTCTGAACAGGAGAAAACGTGGTGCAACAGACGGGCATCGTCGTTCCCAAATTCGGGCTGGCATCGCTGGGACTGAAGAACCTCGGAAACGTGCACTGGAATCTGTCGGTTCCCGCACTCTACGAACAAGCCATCCGGCGCGGTGAAGGGCATGTCGCCGCCGGCGGGGCGCTGGTGGTACGCACGGGCGTGCACACCGGCCGCTCTCCCAACGACAAGTTCTTCGTGGAGGACGGGGAGTCCAAGGGTCGCATCGACTGGGGCAAGACGAACAAGCCGATGGCGCCGGAGCGCTACCGCGCACTCTACAACCGTATGCTGTCCTATGCGCAGCGCCGTGAGCTGTTCGCGCGCGACTGCTGGGCCGGCGCTGATCCGGAGCATCGCATCGGTGTGCGTGTTCTGACGGAAACGGCCTGGCACAATCTGTTTGCGCGGAACATGTTCCTGAGGCCGAAACCCGAGGAACTTGAAGGCTTCCGGCCCGACTTCACCATCCTCAACCTGCCGGGCTTCGAGGCCGATCCGCAGCTCGACGGCACGGCGTCGGACTGTGCCATCCTGGTCAACTTCACCGACAGGATCGTCGCGATCTGTGGCACCTGGTACGCCGGCGAGATCAAGAAGTCGGTATTCACGATCCTGAACTATCTGCTTCCTGCCAAGAACGTGCTGCCGATGCATGCTTCGGCGAATGTCGGCTCCAACGGGGATGTGGCGATCTTCTTCGGCCTGTCGGGGACCGGGAAGACGACGCTGTCGGCCGACCCCTCGCGCACCCTGCTCGGCGACGACGAGCACGGTTGGGGTGAGACGAGCCTGTTCAACTTCGAAGGGGGCTGTTACGCCAAGGTCATCAAGCTCAGCCGGGAGGCGGAGCCTGAAATCCATGCCACCACCGGGCGCTTCGGCACCGTCCTGGAGAACGTGGTGGTCGATCCGGCGACCGGCGCCCTCGATCTCGACGACGGCCGCCATACCGAGAATACGCGGGCATGCTATCCGCTCGACTTCATCCCCAATGCATCGGAAACGGGTATCGCCGGCACACCCGAGAACATCGTGATGCTGACGGCGGATGCGTTCGGCGTGCTGCCGCCGATCTCGCGGCTCTCGCCCGAGCAGGCGATGTACCACTTCCTGTCGGGCTACACCGCTCGCGTCGCGGGAACGGAGAAGGGTGTCACCGAGCCCCAGGCGACCTTCTCGACGTGTTTCGGTGCGCCCTTCATGCCGCTCCATCCCACCGTTTACGCCAAGATGCTGGGTGAGAAGATGGCCCGGCAGCAGGTGAAGTGCTGGCTCGTCAATACCGGCTGGTCAGGGGGCGGCTTCGGGGTCGGTCAGCGCATGTCGATCCGGCACACGCGGGCCATGGTGCGGGCGGCGCTCGACGGCACGCTGGCCTCCGCGGCGACGGCGCCGGATCCGCACTTCGGCATGCAGGTGCCCACGGCGTGTCCGGATGTGCCGGGCGATGTGCTCAATCCGAAGAATACCTGGCAGGACAAGAAGGCCTATGACGTCGCTGCGCGCGACGTCGCCCAGCGGTTCGAGCAGAATTTTCGTCAATTCGAAAGCCACGTCGACGGCAAGGTCAAACAGGCGGCCATTAGGCCCGCGGCATAGGTCGCGCCCGGCGGACGTCTGCGTCCGCGTCACCACGCCTCTCCCCTTCCTTCCATGAAGGGGAGGACAAGATGGAACCGGAACAGCTTATGATGTTCCGGTCGTGACTCCGCTTTCCACCAACGCGGCCGCCAGTCGCAGACGGCTGCGGCTGCCGCTGATCACCGCGCTGGCGCTCGCATTCATTTCGCTCGCGCTGATTTCGGGTGTCGCCTACATCGTCGTGCTGGCAGGGGCGGCCAACACGGCCGAGCGGCTGCTGGTCGACCGCGCATCACGGGTCGTGGAGGCGGAGATCGGTGCGATCCGCAGCCGGCTCGATCCGGTCGCTGGTCATCTCGAGCTGATTGCCGCCCTGGCGGCTGCCGGTCGCCTCGACATCAACTCTCCGGTCGACATGCGTGAAGCGCTGTGGGTGATGATGACCCAGGTGCCCGCCGTGTCGAGCGCGGCCTTTGCCACCTTCGACCTGCAGCTCGAGCGTGTCATCCGTCGGCCCGACGGGCAGGTCGTCCGTGACAGTATTTCACTCGCCGATCAGCCACGCGGACTTGAGCGGTTCCGCGAACTGCAGACCATGGATCATACCTTCTGGGGGGCGCTGTTCTGGAGCGACGTCCAGCACCAGCCGGTGCTCAATGTACGTACGCCCGTAAGGCGTGTTGACGATGCTTTCATCGGCGCCCTGATCGCCACGGTTGCGGTCGGCGACCTTTCCTACCTCATCGGCGAGGCGACGCCTGACAGCGCCGGGCGATATTTCATACTGGTGGGCCGCGACCAGGTGCTGGCGCACCGCCGGCTCGTGGATCCGCGCGGCCTCGGCCTGTCGGAGGAGAAGCCGCTGCCGACGATCAATGAGGTCGGCGACCCGGTATTGGCGGCGATCTGGAGCAATTCGGTGCGTAGTGCCCAGATCGATCGCGCCCTGGGCGATGTCGGGCACGTCGTCGAAGCGGAGGGACGGCGCTGGGTCTTCGTGTACCGCGTCTTGCAGCGCTACGGGCCCGATCCCTGGCTGGTCGGGCAGTACTCGCCCATCGAAACGGCCACCAGTGACCTCGACCGGTTGACCAACGGTGCGATCGTCGGTGCCGCGACGCTGGCGGTGGCCGCCATCCTCGCGTTGCTGATCGGCCTCAGCATGGCGCGCTCGATCCGGACCATCACTTCGGCCGCCGAGGCGATCGAGCGGCTCGAGTTCGACCAGCCATTCCACCGCGCGTCGCGACTGCGCGAGATCGACGATGCCGGGCACAGCCTCGACAAGGCTCGTGCGGCGCTGAAATGGTTCGGGGCCTATGTTCCACATCGCCTGGTCTTCAGGCTGATGGAGCTGGGCGAGGACGCGGTACGGTCGCGCCGGCGCAATGTCACTGTGATGTTCAGCGATATCGTCGAGTTCACGCCACAGGCCGAGGACTTGCCCGAGCAGGAGACGGCAGAGCTGCTCAACCATCATTTTGCATTGCTGGGCGCCTGCATCGAGCGGGACCTGGGCGTAATCGACAAGTATATCGGCGACGCCGTCATGGCGGTCTGGGGCGGCCTGTCGCGGATGGACGACCATGCCGATCATGCCGTGCATGCTGCGCTGGAGATTGCCCGCGTGATCCGTGAGGACAACGCCCAGCGCCATGCCGCCGGCCTGCCGCCGATCCGCGTGCGTATCGGTCTCCATTCGGGGCCGGTCGTCGTGGGCAATATCGGCGCGCCGGGCCGGGTCAACTTCACCGTGGTCGGCGACGCGGTCAACATCGCACAGCGCTTCGAACAGCTCGGGAAGGAATTCATGGGGCCGCACGACGACATCGTCGTTCTGGCGAGCGGCGACACCATCGCATCGTTGAAGAACCGGGAGGCGCTCGGCATCGCGGCACTTGTGCCGGTGCAGCGCCAGGTCAAGGGTCATGATCGTCCCGTCGAGGTCTATCGCCTCGTCTGACGGGCTGGACGTCATGCCGGCTCGGCCGCTAGTGTGGAATCGTCTCGTGATTTCTCTGGAAGGGCAAGGAATGAACCGGCGGCGATTGCTGGGCTTGTCGACGATGGTCCTGTTGCTGGGGCCGTCGTTTGCCCTCCGGGCACAGGACTCCAAGAAGCCGTTCACCGCCGAGCAGCTCGACCAGTTGCTGGCGCCGGTTGCTCTCTATCCGGATGCACTGCTGGCGCAGACACTCATGGCGGCGACCTATCCGCTCGAGGTGGTCGAGGCGGCTCGCTGGTCCCAGGCCAATCCCAACCTCAAGGGCGACGCGGCGGTCGCCGCCGTCAAGGACAAGGACTGGGATGTCAGCGTCAAGTCGCTGGTGGCTTTCCCGCAGGTCCTGTCGATGATGAACAACAACCTCGATTGGACCCAGAAGGTCGGCGACGCGATGATTGGCCAGCAGAAGGACGTGGCCGCCTCCGTCCAGCGGCTTCGCGCCCATGCCATGGCGGCTGGCAACCTCAAGACGACGTCGCAGCAGAAGGTCACGACGCAGTCGAGCAGTGCCGGCAGTGCGATCGTGATCGAGCCCGCCAGTCCCGAGGTGATCTACGTTCCCTACTACAATCCGTCCTGGGCCTATGGGCCGTGGCCCTATCCGGCCTATCCACCAGTGTACTATCCGCCGCCGCCGAACTACGGGGCGGCGCTGATGACCGGCATGATGTTCGGACTGGGTGTCGCAGCCGGTGCCGCGATGTTCGGGGGCTGGCACTGGGGCTGGAGCGGCTCGGGCTGGGGCAACAGCTACACCACCGTCAACGTCAACCGGGCGACCAGCATCAGCGCCAACAACTTCGATGCCAACCGCTATCGCAACGGCCAGTGGCAGTTCGATCCAGCGCATCGCAACGGCGTGCCGTACCGCACCCAGGCCGAGCGGGAGCGCTACAATCAGGTGCGGCCGGGTGCTCAGCAGCGCGAACAGTTCCGTGGCCAGCTCGAGGGGCGCCAGCCGTCGACTGCTGCCCGCGAGGCCGACCGTGGCAACCTGCAGCAGCGTGCGCCTGCGGCGCGCGGTGGCGAAGGCCGCGCCAGCGCGTTCGATGGCGTCGAGCGTGGCGGGCAGCAGACCAATCGCGATTACGAGCGTGGCCGCTCGTCGTGGGGCGATCGCAGCTTCGATCGCGGCGGCTTCGAGCGGGGCGGCGGCGGCTTCCATGGTGGGGGATTCCGGCGATGAGTGGCGGTTTGCTCCGGCGCAGCCTTCTGGCTCTCGCGCTCGTCGCGGCCTGCACCGTCGGTGCGGTGGCCCAGCAGGCGGCAAAGCTGCAGTCCTTCGCGACGCCCGAGGCGGCTGCCTCGGCTCTGGCGGAGGCCGTTCGCAAGAATGATCGACAGGCCATCGCGGCCATGTGGGGCGCCAACTGGCGGGAGTTCGTGCCGGGGACGGACAACGACGTGGAACGTCGGCGCACGGCCTACCTCGCGGCATGGGACAAGGCCCACAAGATCCTGATGTCCGGCGACGCCAAGGCGACGATCGAAGTCGGCGACGCCGGCTGGACTCTGCCGATCCCACTCGTGAAGGATGGGGCGGACTGGCGCTTCGACATCGCCGCCGGCGTGAAGGACATGGTCTTGCGGCGTATCGGTCACGACGAGGCTGCCGTGGTCCAGACGCTGCTGGCGATCGTCGACGCCCAATCCGACTATGCCGCGCTCGATCCGATGGATACGGGGGCGCCGGTCTATGCGCGCCGGCTGCTGAGTTCGCCTGGCCGCAAGGATGGGCTGTACTGGCCGACCAAGCCGGGCGAGCCGCAGAGCCCGCTCGGACCGGCCGTCGCCAAGGCGCAGGCCGATGGGCAGGCGCCCGACGGCCACTACGGCTATTTGTTTCGTCTGCTCTACTCGCAGGGACCGGCCGCCGCCGGCGGAGCGCGCGACTATCTCGTGAACGGCCGCATGATCGGCGGTTTCGGTGTCATCGCGTGGCCGGTGCGCTACGGTGACACTGGCGTCATGACCTTTGTCGTCAATCAGGACGGCACGGTCTATCAGCAGGATCTCGGGCCGCAGACGGCCCAGAAGGCGGCAGCCATCACCTCGTTCAATCCAGACCAGGGTTGGAAGAAGGCGGACATGACGCCTCCCTGAGAGAGGCGGTTCAGCAGGAGAAGACCATGATCAAAGCGAAAATCCTCTCACTGATCGTCGTCGCCGGTGTCCTCGGCGGCTGCGAGAACATGACGACCGGTCAGAAGGGTGCGCTCACAGGTGCCGCGCTGGGCACGGGCATCGCGGCCGTGGCCGGCGGCAGCTTCGGCACGGTGGTCGGCGCCGGCCTGATCGGCGGCGCGGCGGGCTACATCACCGGCAGCGCCATCGGCAACAAGTAAGGGGAGTGACCATGATGCGCTCGTTCGCGGCTGCCTGTGCCGCCGCACTGCTGCTGGCCGCCGGTGCGGCTCAAGCTCAGATGCCGCCGCTCAATTTCGATCAGGCCGCCTATATCACCTGCAAGGAAGCGCACGCGATGAATCCGCAGGCCCGCAGGGCGCTGGCGGAGTACCTTGCCGAGCATGCTGCACGCTATCGCGGCGTCACCATTCCGGACGGCCCGATGGGCGAGCAGCTCGGCCATCTGGTACGCGGCGGCTGCACCCTCGCCCCCGATGCCTACCTGTTCACCGTGATCGACCGCGCGATCGTGGCGGAGCAGAGCCGGCTGCCGAAGCGGCAGTAGTTTCTTCGACTGCGGGCGCGTGCGGAACAACGTTCGCGCCCGACGCCCGCGGTCCGGAAAGGCTATGTCAGTTTCACCATGATGTGCTGGGCATAGGCCGGCCGCGACGTCAGCCGTTCGTACCAGGCGCGCACGTTTCTGAGGTTCGGCCGCTCGATGTCGAGCGCGTACCAGCGATAGGCGAAGCAGCCGACCGGGATATCGCCCATGGTGAAGTGCTGACCGGCGACATACCGGCGGCCGTCCAGCCAGCCGTCGAGCCGGCCGAACAGGCGCCCGGCTTCCTCGGCCGCTTTCTTTATGGCCGCCATGTCGCGCTTCTCCGGCGGCGTGCGGATCAGTCCCCAGAAGGCCAGCCGCATCGGCTCGGAAATGGTGCTGAGCTGCCAGTCCATCCAGCGGTCGGCCTCGCTTCTCTGTCCGGGATCGTTCGGCCACAGCGTGCCGGCGGCATATCTGGCCGACAGGTAGCGCACCGCCGAGTTGCTCTCCCAGATGATCCGACCGCCGTCGTCGATGGTAGGCACGACCCCATTGGGGTTCATGTCGAGGTACCATTTCTGGTCGTTGCCGCCGAAGGCGCCACCCACGTCCACGCGGTCGTATGTCAGACCGCACTCGTCGGCTGCCCACAGCACCTTCTGGACATTGATCGAGTTGGCGCGACCCCAGATTTTCATGGCTGTCCTCTCTCCGTCTTCAGCATTGCCAATCCGCCTTGCCGGCCCCCACGTGCAGCGTCGCGCGCTTGAGCCCTTCGAAGCGGATATGAGAATCGTCGATCCAGACCGGCTTGCCCAAGGAAACCTCAGTGGCGCCGTCGCAGCGCGGGGCGTCCGTCACGGTGACGACCCTGGGCGATTGGCCGCTGAAGTCGATGATCTCCAGTTCGTCATCGCCCAGCGCGACCGCCCGGTTGCCCGATGGCGACGGCACGGGCAGGGCCACGACGCGGGTCGTCTGGCCGGTCCGTTCGGCGACGAGATAGGCGAAGCCGCCCTGGTACAGGTTCACTTTCACGGCATAGTAGCCGGGCACCGGCCACCAGGCGGCCAGGCGATGCGTCCGGAACCGCTCGGCCTCGCAGGCATCCTCGACGTCGCAGTCGGTGATCTTCAGCGTGCGGCCGCCCTGCAGCCGGACCTTCAGGATCGGACCGTCGCGCTGCGCGCGGTCGGCGAGCTTCGCCAGGACGGCAGCCTCCGTGCGGTCCGGAAGCCTGGCGCCGGGAAGCGCGGTGCAGCACGGCTCGCTTTCGAGCGTCATCTTCGAGCCCCACAACAGGCCCTTGGAAGGTGTTGCCGTGCGTTCGGCCGGCTTGTCCGTCTGGGCAAGGGAGGGTGCGGCCAGGGCGAGAACGATGACGATCAGGACAGGAGGGGGCAGAAATTTCATCATTTTTCCCGTTCGGGCTTTTGCGGAGTCAACATTGCCATTGGCCCTTGCCGTCTTCGACGCGCAAGAGCTGCTTGGCGTGGGGGGCGTCCGCTGCAAGCGGCGACTCGCCTTCGAATGCCACATGCGTCTCGTCCCGCCATACCGGGAGAGGCCGCAGAAACGCGTTGGGTTCGGCGCTGTCGCAGTCGGGCATGGTCAAGACCAGGGCGGCCGTCGGCAGGTTGTGGGCAAGGTCGATGATCTGGAGGGTGACGCCGGACAGAAGGTTGGAGACCAGCGCGACGGCCTGTCGGCCGGACGGCGACCTTACGGGCGGTGCGATCGTCACCAGGGTACGGCCATCGTGTTCCGACACCAGATAGGCGATGCCCTCCTCGTACAGCGCCACTGACACGACATAGAGTCCATGCTCGGGCCAGCGATCGACCAGCCGATGGATGCGAGTATCGTCGGCCGTGCAGCCCGACTGCTCGTCGCAGTCGGTCAGCGTAAGCGTGCGATCGCCGTCGAGCTTGAGCGAAAGCACGCCGCCGGTGCGCGATGTGAAGCCGCTCCACCGCGCCAGCGCGGTGCTGTCGGAGTCCGATACATCGACATCGCGGGTCGGCCCGCAGCAGGCACGGTCTTCGATCGCGGCCTTCGAACCGTGCATAAGTCCCGCCGATGGCAGGATCCATTGCTGGGTAGGATCCTGGCTCTGTGCCGCCGCTGTCGCCGCGAGTCCGAGGGTTGCGAGGGTCGGCCACAACGCTCGCATGGCCTAGTGCGCTGCCGCCCAGTTGTCGCCGACGCCGGTTTCGACCACCAGAGGCACCGAAAGGGTGGCAGCGCCTTCCATGATCTTGCGCGCCACGTCCCTGGTGCGGTCGATCTCCGCGTCGGGCACCTCGAACAATAGCTCGTCATGCACCTGCAGCAGCATGCGGCTCTTGAGTCCGGCGGCGGCCAGCGCCGATGGCAGGCGGATCATCGCCTTCTTGATGATGTCGGCCGCGCCGCCCTGCAATGGCGCGTTGATCGCCGCGCGCTCGGCGAAGGCGCGCATGCCCTGACTCTTGTCGGCAATGAAGCGAAGATGAATCTTTCGTCCGAACGGCGTCTTCACATAGCCGTTGTTGCGTGCGTACTCCTTGGTCCGCTCCATGTAGTCGCGGATGCCGGGGTAGCGCTGGAAATAGCGCGTAATGTATTCGCGCGCCTCGGCCTGGCCGATGCCAAGCTGCTGGGCCAGGCCGAAGGCGGAGATGCCGTAGATGATCCCGAAGTTGATGGCCTTGGCACGCCGCCGTACCAGCGGGTCCATCCCCTTGACCGGCACGCCGAACATCTCGCTGGCAGTGATCGCGTGGATGTCGTCACCGCGCGCAAAGGCCTCCTTCAGCGATTCGATGTCGGCGACGTGGGCGAGCAGACGCAGCTCGATCTGCGAGTAGTCGGCCGAGAGCAGCTTGTGACCCTTCTCGGCGATGAAGGCCTCGCGGATCTTGCGACCCTCTTCGGTGCGCACCGGTATGTTCTGCAGATTGGGATCGGTGGAGGCGAGCCGGCCGGTCGCCGCGCCGGTCATCTGGTAGGACGTGTGGACGCGGCCCGTCTTCGCGTCGAGCTCGCGCACCAGTGCATCGGTATAGGTGCCCTTGAGCTTGGCGATCTGCCGGTGCTCCAGGATCTTCACCGGCAGTGCGTGGCCCTGTGCGGCGAGATCCTCGAGGATCGAGGCGTCGGTCGCCCAAGTGCCGTTCTTGTTGCGCCGGCCGCCCGGCAGCTTCTGCTCGTCGAACAGGATCTCGCCCAGCTGCTTGGGCGAGCCGACATTGAACTCGCGGCCGGCGACCTTGTGGATCTCGCGCTCGAGCTCGCCCATGCGTTTCTCGAATTCCGAGGACAGGCGCCTGAGCTGCGGCGCGTCGACCTTGATGCCGGCCTGCTCCATGCTGAGCAGCACGGGAATCAGTGGCCGCTCGATGGTCTCGTACACGCTGACCATATGCTCGGTGGCGAGTCTCGGTTTGAAATGCGCCCACAGCTGCATGGTGACGTCGGCATCCTCGGCGGCATAGTCGCGCGCCTTGTCGATCGGCACCTTGTCGAAGCTGACCTGCTTGGCTCCGCTGCCGGCCACGTCGGAGAACTTGATGGTCTTCTGCCCGAGATAGCGTTCGGCGAGCTCGTCCATGCCGTGATTGTGCTTGCCGGCATCGAGCACGAAGGAGAGCAGCATCGTGTCGTCGACCGGTGCGATCTCGATGCCGAGCCGGCGGAACACGCACATGTCGTACTTGATGTTCTGCCCGACTTTGAGGACCGACGGGTCCTCCAGCAACGGCTTGAGCTTGGCCACCGCCGTGCTCAGCGGGATCTGGCCGGGCAGCAGCTCGCCGCCACCGTCGGTGGAACCATCCCCCGTGAGATCGAGCGAGCCCTGCGCCGCACCGCCCGGGCTGCGATGGCCGAGCGGGACATAGGCTGCGCGCCGCCTGGTCGAGTTGACGTTGCCCCACGGCCCTTCCAGCAGGGCCAGCGACACACCGACCAGTCCGGCGTTCTGGGCATCCAGGGCGTCGGTCTCGCAGTCGAAGGCCACGGCACCGGCCTTGGTCGCCTCGGCGATCCATTCGTCGAGCGCCGTCTCGTCCGCGATCAGCTCGTAGTCGGCCATCGTGAAGGGCTGGTTGCTCTTGGGACGCGCCGTCGTGGGCGTCATCGTGGGCGCTGGCAAGGCCGGGACGGCAGCCGGTGCCGGCAGGGCGGGCCTCGAGGGCGGGGCGATGGGAGCGGTCGCTTCCCCCAGCTCGCCGGTGAAGCGCGAGAGCAGGCTCTTGAAGCCTTGCTGCTCGAGCCAGGGCAGCAGCACGTTGGGATCGGGTCTGCGCTTGTCGAAAGTGTCGGGATGAGCCGGCGCCGGCACGTCGTCCCGGAGCAGCACCAGTTTGCGGGAGATGCGTGCCAGCTCGGCGTTGGCGATCAGCGCCTCACGTCGCTTGGGCTGCTTGATTTCGGCGGCGCGACTGAGCAGCGTCTCGAGGTCGCCGTACTCGTTGATGAGCTGGGCCGCCGTCTTGACGCCGATGCCGGGAACCCCGGGAACGTTGTCGACGGAATCACCGGCCAGCGCCTGCACGTCCACGACCTTGTCCGGCGTGACGCCGAACTTCTCCATGACCGCTTCGGCTCCCAACCGAATCTTCTTGATCGGGTCCATCATGTCGACGCCGGGCCGGATGAGCTGCATCAGGTCCTTGTCGGACGACACGATGGTGCAGGTCGCGCCGGCTTCCAGGGCCATGCGGGCGTAGGTCGCGATCAGGTCGTCGGCCTCGTAGCCGTCGAGCTCGCAGACCGTGATGTTGAATGCCCTGGCCGCTTCGCGGATAAGAGGGAATTGAGGCACCAGGTCTTCGGGCGGCGGCGGCCGGTTGGCTTTGTACTTGTCGTAGATCTGGTTGCGGAACGTGACTTCGCTGGAATCGAGAATCATGGCGATATGGTCGACCTCGGGCTTGTCCAGCAGGTCGGCCACCAGCATCCGGCAGAAGCCGAAGACGGCGTTGATCGGCGTCCCGTCCGGCCGTGTCATCGGCGGCAGTGCATGATAGGCGCGGAACAGGTAGCCGGAGCCATCCACCAGATAGAGGTGCCGGATCGGCTTATTGTCTCCGTCCGTGGCGGCGCCGTTGCCGCCCGCGGCCGGAGTGACTTCCTTGGCCGCCGGGGCGGCCACTACCTTGGATTTCGCCATGGCGAAGCCCTACCACGCGGGACGCATGCCCCTCCAGTGACCGCGACGGTCAGTCCCCTGTCGAATCGAGCGTCGGCAGGCGGTAGCGGTCTTCGGGGTCGGTCCATCCCTTGAAGTTGGGCTTGCGCTTCTCGGCGAAGGCGGCCCGGGACTCCATCAGGTCGCTCTTGGCGCCATGCTCGTGCAGGGCGGCAGCGAGTTTCTGCTGGGCGCCGGTGGGCGCGGGGCGCATCTGCCGCATCATGTGAACCGTATTGACGCGCGAGGCGGGCGGCAGCGTGAGCAGGTGCTCGGCCATCTTCAGCGCCTCGGGCATGAGCTGGTCGGCATCGACCAGGCGGTTGAGGAAGCCGATCTCGTAGAAGCGCTGCGCCGTGAAGCGGAAGCCCAGCGCCATCTCCATGGCAATCGGATACGGCAGGTTGGCGATGTGGCCATGGTTGTAGCCACCGAGAAGCCAGCGCTTGGCCTCGGACACCTCGAAGACCGCGTCGCGCACCGCAAGCCGCAGGTCGGTGCGCTCGACCAGCATGAAGCCGCCGCCCATGGCGAAGCCGTTGACCGCGCCGATCACCGGCTTCTCGAGCGCGCCCGTCATGAAGGGGTCCTCCTGCGCCGGCCGCTTGCCGCCCGGCGTGCCGTGCTCGAGCGTTTCCTTCATGTCCTCGCCGGCGCAGAAGCCGCGACCCGTGCCGGTGAAGATCGCGACCTCGAGCAGCTTGTCGTGGCGGAAGTCGGTCCAGATCCGCGCCAGCTCGGCGCGCATCTCGGTGTTCAGGGCGTTCAGCCGCTCGGGCCGGTTCATGCGGACCACGAGCACTTGTCCGTGGCGTTCGGTTTCGACGACGGCCATGTCTGTTCTCTTCGTTGCGGGAATACGCAAAAATGTGGAGCCGCCGCACCTCTTGGGGCAAGCGCCATCCGGTCAACTTCGTCATCGGGCCGTGATCTTCGGGCGTGATAATTACTAATGGTTTCGCTTGGCGGTTTGGAGTTGCCGGGCGATTTGAGGGGCGGGGAGTTGCATGCGTTCGGCGGTTTTCTGGGGCCTGCTCGTTGTGGCAGGCGGAGCCTTGGGGGCGGGTCCCGTCGGTGCGCAGACTTACGATCCGGATGGGCAGAAGCTGGTGGGCAGGATCCACGATGCCAATCGTGACGCCCTGGAACGGCAGGAGTTGTCGCTGAGCGGCGAGGTCGACCGCGCGCAGAAGCGCTACGCCAAGGCGAAGAAGGAGATCCAGGAGGCGACGGGCATCACCTTCTCCATGGAGGCGTCCGTGATGAACCAGTGGGGCACGCCGAACGGCGGCTATGGCGCCGTACAGGCCATGTTCACGCCGGCGGTGAACTGGGACATCTTCTCCTCGCCCACGCTTGGCGACGGCTCCCTGCAGTTCCACTTCATGGCGGCGCAGTATCTGTCGGGAGCCTCGGGCGCCAGCCTGGGCGACAACATCAATGTCGTCAGTCCGATCAACAATCAGCCGACGGCCAATCAGCAGTTCGTGCAGCTCACTTACACGCACGGTTTCCCGGGCGAGTGGCTGGCGCTCTCGTTCGGCCAGTACGCCTTGTCGAACTTCGATGGCAATGCCTACGCCAACGATCAGCAGGTGAACTTCATCGGCTATTCACTGACGCAGAATGGCAGCCAGAACTACTCGCAGGCCGGGATAGGCGCCTACGCGCAGCTCAATCCTACCAAGGAGATCACCTTCGCCGCCGGCTTCCAGGATGCCAGCGACTTCAGCGGCAGCTACATCCAGTTCCCTACCTTCAGGCAGGGCCAGTACGCATGGTTCCTCTACGGCGCCTGGTCGCCGACCATCGCCGACTGGGGGCAGGGCACCTATGCGCTGCTCTACTACACCCAGCCGAGCGTCGAACTGCAGCCGCTCGCCAGTTCCGGCCTGTCGTTCAGCGCATCCCAGCCGATCGGCGACACATGGGGCCTGTTCCTGCGCGCCAACACGGCTTGGCAGTCGAGTTTCCAGATCCAGTCGTCGATCGCCGGCGGCGCCGTGCTCAACGATCCGCTGAAGCGCAATCCGCACGATGAGATCGGGCTCGGCATGGCCTGGAATGCCGTCAATCTCTCCCTCTATCAGGGCACGTTCGTGCGCCCGAGCGAGACGATGGTGGAGGCCTACTGGACCTGGTCGGTCTACAACAGCCTGCTGGTCACGCCGGACATCCAGCTCTACCTGCAGCCGGCGCTGGCGCCGTCGGCCGATCTCGCCGCCGTCTTCACGATCCGCGTGACGCAGCTCTTCTGATCGCCGTCGCTCTTCCGATCACTGGGGGGGCTTGTTCTCGCCCTGCACCCAGCCCTTCTTCTCGGCGTCGAAGAAGGAGGCGAAGACCTTGCGGATGGTGCTCTCGGCGATGTCGCGGGTGATGAACACCACGCGGCTCCTGCGATCGTCGCCCTCCGGCCAGGCTTCCAGTGTGGCCGGCGGATGGAAGACGTGCTGCACGCCGTGGATCACGACCGGCTTGTCGGTGTCCTTGACGTTCAGGATGCCCTTGATGCGCAGCAGGTCGGGACCGCGATAGGTCACCAGCGCGTCGAACGCGGCCGCGACGGTCGACCAGCTCATCGGCTCGTCGAAGGTCATGCAGAAGGCGCGGATGCGATCGTCGTGGCGATTGACGTTGTGCGGATCCTGGTCGCCATGGGCGTGCTCATCGTCATGGCCATGTCCATGGTCATGCCCATGATCATGTCCATGATGATGGTGATGGCCGCCGCCATGCCCGTGGCCGTAAGCCTCCTCGTGCAGCCAGCGCTTCACGTCGGCCGTCTTGGTATCCGGGTTGTAGAGTCCGGCATTGAGGATTTCGTTGGGGTCGATCTCGCCGCCGGCGATGGTGTGGAACGGCGCGCCGGGATTGAGCTGGTGCAGTCGGCCCTTGAGCTCGGAGAGTTTCGGTGCGTCGGCGAGGTCGGACTTGGTGAGCAGCAGACGGTCGGCGACCGCGGCCTGCTTCACCGCTTCCTCGTGATTGTCGAGCGTGTTCGTGCCGTTGACGCCATCGACCGTGGTCACCACGCCGTCTAGCCGGTAGCGCGAGGCGAGCAGCGGATCGGTCATCAGCGTGTGGAGGATGGGCGCCGGGTCGGCGAGGCCCGTGGTCTCGACAACCATGCGCTTGAACGGCGTAATCTCGCCCTTGGCGCGCTTGAGGAACAGCTCGCTCATCGTCCGCACCAGATCGCCGCGGACGGTGCAGCATAGGCAGCCGGAATTCAGCGTGACCATGCCCTCGTCATCCGACTTCTCGACCAGCAGGTGGTCGAGGCCGATTTCGCCGAACTCGTTGATGATCACCGCCGTGTCGGCAAGCTCCGGCCGGCGCAGCAGCTTGTTGAGCAGCGTGGTCTTGCCGCTGCCGAGGAAGCCGGTCAGGACGGTGACGGGAATGCGCTGCTCGGCGGCGGTCGGCGTGTCGCTCATTGGCTCCTCGAGTGTCTACCATCGCCGGTGCACCGCCTGGATCGCCGTCAACGGGCCATCACCAGGACGAGCCGTCACCAGAAGGGCTCGACCTTCCTGAACGCTTTCCACGCCGCCGCAAGCTTGCGCCGCAGCTGCTTGTTGCCGCCGTCGGCCCGCTTGGCCAGCCGCTTGAGCTCGGGCGCCACGTCCTCGTTCGGGCGGGCGGCGATCGCGAGATCGGCCAGCACCTCGTGGGCGACCGCGCGGTCGTTCAGGATGCCGAGCGCGCCCTGCAGGCGCACCGTGGCCTGGATATAGGGCTTCACCGCCGCCGGTGCAAAGGCGGGCTTCAGGAACTCCGCCGCATAGCGCAGCTTCTTCATCGAGATGCGCAGCCGATGCAGCCGCTTGACCGACAGCGTCTCGATCTTGCGACCGCGGCGCATCACCTTTTCGTGGTGAGCCTGCAGCTCGATGCGGGCGAAGGCGTCGAGCCGCTCGGTCGGGTGGGCCGGGGAAAGGTCGAGGAAGGCATCGAGCTGGCGCTCGAAGGCGTCGAAGCGGGCGCTCGACAGTGCAGCGCGGGCGCGCTGAAGGTGCGAATCGGCCAGCCGGCGCGCCACGCGTCGGACGAGGGGCGAGACCTCGTCGGCGATCTCGGTCAGGAAGACGTGCAGGTCGCGCGCCGGGCCGCATTCGCCGGCCAGCCATTTTGCCTCGGCCGACAGGGCGCGCATCACCGGTCCGTCGATAGCGTGCCGGAACAGGCCGAAGGCGGCGCGCAGCCGGCGCAGCGCGACGCGGGTCTGGTGGATGCCCTCGGGCCGGCGGTTGGCCAGGACCATGGTGCGGTACTTAACGAGATCCGCATGGCACTGGGCCACGATATGGCGCAGTGCCATGTCGGGAGCGGTCGAAGGGGTGAGGGTGGTGTCGAGCGGAGCCATGCTCGGCCGACCGTAGCCGCCGATCGATGACGGGCAACTTCAATCGGCGACATATTGGTGAAGGTTTTATGACATGCAATTATCGCGTCATGAGTGCGAATTCATGAATTTCCCACGCCTGCCGGTAGTTTAGGCGATGCGGTTCCCGCTCTGTTTCCGCTGGCGGCATACTGCCTTCGTGCCCTAGAGTCGCAGCCATGAGTATCGATGCGGCCGCCTTCAAGAAGGGCATGCGCCATCTTGCGGCAAGCGTAACCCTGATCACCACCCGCCATCGCGACCTGCGCGGCGGGCTCACTGCTACCGCGGTCTGCTCGGTCTCGGCCGAGCCGCCGCAGCTGCTGATCTGCGTCAACAGGTCGGCAAGCGCCCACGACCCGATCGGTGACGCGGGCTTCTTTTGCGTCAATGTCCTGGCGCCCGGCCACCGCAAGATCGCCGAGCGCTTCGCCGGCATGGACGGCGTCGAGGGTGACGAGCGCTTCCACGACTTGGGCGACTGGTCGACGATGTCGACCGGCGCGCCGGTGCTGAAGGGCTGCCCGGTCTCGTTCGACTGCCGCCTGGTGACCAGGGTCTCCGCCGGAACGCATACGATCTACCTCGGCGAGATCGTCGATATCGCGCTCGATTCCGAGGCGCACGCGCTACTCTATTGCGATGGCGCCTTCGTCCATGGCGAACTGCTGAAAAAGGCGCTGCAGGCCGCCTGACCGTCCTCCTTTGTCGCGCGGGAGAGGGTTGCACCGCCGGCGCAACCCTCTATGTTCCCGCCGCCAATTGGGGCGTAGCCAAGTGGTAAGGCAGTGGATTTTGATTCCACCATTCCCAGGTTCGAATCCTGGCGCCCCAGCCACCACCCGTGGCGCGACGGGTGTCACGCCGTCGCCAGTGCGCGTCGTCTCCGCGTCACCTTCGGCCGTGTCGGCAGCCTCTCGGCGATCTGTACCGCGTTGAGTGCCGCCCCCTTGCGCAGGTTGTCGCCGGCCACGAACAAGGCGAGCCCGTGCAGGACCGTGGGATCGCGGCGCACGCGGCCGACGAAGACGACATCGCGTCCGGTTGCCTCGAGCGGGTTCGGCACGTCGCTGAGTTCGACTCCCGGCGCCTTGCGCAGCAGTTCCAGCGCGGCGGCGACCGGCAGCGGTCGCTCGAACTCGGCGTTGATCGACACCGAGTGGCCCGTATAGACCGGCACGCGCACGCAGGTGCCCGAGACCAGCAGGTCGGGGATCTCGAGGATCTTGCGGCTTTCCTCGCGCAGCTTCACTTCCTCTTCGGAATAGCCATCCTCGACCAGTCGGTAGTTCAGCGGCACGACGTTGTAGGCGATCGGTACGGCCCACTTGCCGCCGGCCGGGAAATCCACCGCATTGCCGTCGCGCACCAACGCCGTCGCGCCCAGCCCGACATGGGCGAACTGACTCTCCAGCTCGTCGACGCCGGCGAGGCCCGCGCCCGAGACGGCCTGATAGGTGCTGGCCACCAGCCGGCGCAGGCCGGCGGCATCGTGCAGCGGCTTCAGCACCGGCATCGCCGCCATGGTCGTGCAGTTGGGATTGGCGACGATGCCCCGGGGGATCGACGCCAGCGCATGCGGGTTCACCTCGGCGACGACCAGCGGCACGGCCGGATCGCCGCGCCACGCCGAGGAGTTGTCGATCACGGTCGCACCGGCTGCCGCGACGCGCGGCGCCAGCTTGCGCGAGGTCTCGCCGCCGGCCGAGAAGAACACGACGTCCAGACCGGAATAGTCCGCCGTTGCCGCATCCTCGACCACGATCTCGGTGTCCTTCCAGGCACGCCGCTTGCCCGCCGAGCGCGCCGACGCGAACAGCCGCAGCGATCCGACGGGGAAGTCGCGCTCGTCCAGGATGGAGCGGATGATCTCTCCGACCAGGCCGGTGGCGCCGACGATCCCGATGGACCGCGGCGGACTGGGTAATTCTTCGGCAGACATGGACGCTTCTCCTGAGTGAGCCGGAGACGGAGCGCCCGCGAACGACAAAGGCCCCGTCGATCGGCGGGGCCTTGAGGATTGCTCGTTCGCTAGTTCACCTTCAGCGCGCGCAAGACCTCGTCGTCCCACCGTGGGTGGCGACTTTTCGGTTCCAGGTCTTGGCGACGAAACGCAGCATGAGCATCTTATAGCGTGCGGCGGGCGAATTTGCAAAGACGCCCTCGCGCATGCGACGCTGCCTCATGTCTTCATCTTACGATGTCGCCGTGCTCGGCCTCGGTGCGATGGGCGCGGCCGCCGCCTGGCAGCTCGCCCGGCGCGGCGCCCGCGTGCTGGGCATCGATCGTCATGCGCCGCCGCACGAATTCGGCTCGACCCATGGCGACACGCGCATCACCCGCATCGCCTGCGGCGAGGGCCCGGAATATTCCGCCTTTGCCTTGCGCAGCCACGAGATCTGGCGCGAGCTCGAAGCCGACACGGGCGTCGAGCTGCTGACCCAGAATGGCCTGCTGGTGATCTCGGGGCCCGGCGACCGCGCGGCCAGCCACGGCGTGCCGAAGTTCGTCGAGGCCACCGTCGTCGCCGCCCGCAAGGCCGGTCTCGACTTCGAGATGCTCGGCACGGCGTCGCTGCGGCAGCGCTATCCTGCCCTCGCGGTCGGGGACGGCGACACGGCCTACCACGACACGGTGAGCGGCTTCGTGCGCCCCGAACGCTGCATCACCCTGCAGCTGCGCAAGGCGCGGGAGGCGGGCGCCGACTTGCGTCTGAACGAGACGGTCATGTCCTTCGAGCAGGACGGATCGTCGGTCGTCGTGACCACCGACCATGGCCGTTATGCCGCCGCGCAGTTGGTCGTCGCCGCCGGCGCCTGGCTGCCCGGCCTGCTGCCGGCCCGGCTTGCCGGCGCATTCAAGGTGACCCGTCAGGTGCTGCATTGGTTCCGCGCCCGCGATGAGGCGGCCCATGCCGGCTTCGCGCCCGAGCGCTTCCCCGTCTACATCTGGCAGGTGCCGCGGCAGCAGGTGATCTACGGCTTTCCGGCGACCGGCGGCATCGAGGAGGGCGTGAAGATCGCGACCGAGCAGGAGATCGTCACGACGACGCCGGAGACGGTCGACCGGACGGTCGGCACGGCCGAGGTCGCCAAGATGTACGAGACCTATGTCGCGCCCTTCCTGCCCGGCCTGTCGCCGGCCTGCGTGAAGAGCAAGGTCTGCCTCTACACCTGGGTCGACGATGCCCGCTTCATCATCGACCGCCATCCCGACCACGATCGCATCATCGTCGCCTCGCCGTGTTCAGGGCACGGCTTCAAGCACTCGGCGGCGATCGGCGAGCTGCTGGCGCAGATGGCTCTGGAGGGCCGTGCCGCCGACAGCCGCTTCGGCTTCGCCGCCGTTCACAGCAGCGACTGACGCGACCGCGACGGCCGCGCGATCAGCACGGCCAGCAGGGCCAACGCGGCCGGCACGGCCTGGATGTACAGGATCGACATCTTGGCGGTCAGCCCGCCATAGACGCCGGCGACGATCACGCAGCACAGGAAGAAGGCCTTGACGTCGAGTCGTCGCCTCACCAGTCCCCACAGCAGGCCAGCCGCGAGGAAGCCGTTATAGAGGCCCTGGTTGGCCGCGAGCACGGCCGAGGCGGCCGCGAATTCCGGCGTGAGGCCGAACACGCGATATCCGATCGGATCGTTCCAGAAGAACATCTCCAGGACCAGGAAACCCGCGTGGCTGGCCGCCACGAGCAGCACCAGCAGCACCGCGATGAAGCGCATCGTCTCGTCCCCCTTTTCCGGCGGGGACTGTAGCACGGCGCGTCGCCGTGGCGACGCGTCCGGCAATGCAGGCGGGTCTGATCGTTGCAGGCCCTATGCTGTCACTGTCTTCCAGTCATGGCTCTTCTCGAAGGCGTCGGCCGCCTTGTAGATGGTCGATTCGTCCCAGTGCTTGCCGATCAGCATCAGGCCGGCCGGCAGGCCGTCGCTCATGCCGCAGGGGACGGTGATCGCGGGATGGCCCGTCACGTCGAACGGTGCCGTGTTGGGCAGCATCTCGAAGGCGCGATTGATGATGTCCATGCGCGGCCCTGCCGGATCGGGCAGCTTGGTGGCGCGCAACGGCAGGGTCGGCATCAGCAGCAGGTCGTACTTGGCTAGGGCGGCGTCGTAGGCGGCGGCCAGGGTGCGCGCCAGGTTCTGGCCCTTGGCGTAGTAGTGGCCTCGATACTTGTTCAGCGCGTACTTGCCGAACAGTATCGTGGTCTTGAGCGTGTCGGACAGTTCGTCGGCGCGCTCGCGCCACGCCGAATGCGCATCGACCAGGCTGGTGACGTAGAGCCCCTTCCAGTTGAAGCCGTAGCCGTTGCCCAGCATCATCTGCCAAGTCGCGCCCTCGACGGCGATCGCCGACCACACCGCCATGCCGGTGAGATGCCAGGGGATCGAGACCTCCTCGACCGTGGCGCCCAGCTCCTTGAACTTGGCGGCGCCCTTCTTCACCAGCGCGTCGACCACCGCCTCCGACTGCGGATGGCCGAAGCCTTCCTTGACGACGCCGATCTTCAGTCCGGCGACGCTGCCACCGAGCGCCTGGGTGTAGGCATCGACGGTGCAGCCCATCTGGCGCGGATCGAGCCCGTCGGGGCCGGCGATTACCTCCAGCATCAGCGCATTGTCGGCGACCGTGGCGGTCATCGGCCCGGTATGGTCGAGCGTGAGCTCGATCGGCATGATGCCGGTATAGGGCACCAGCCCCCAGGTCGGCTTCAGGCCGACGATGCCGCAATAGGCGGCGGGCATGCGGATCGAGCCGCCCTGGTCGCCGCCGATCGCCAGGTCGGCCTCGCCGGTGACGATGGCGGCGGCGCTGCCCGACGAGGAGCCGCCCGCCGAGTAGCCGTACTTGCGCGGATTGTGAACCGGTCCAGGCGAAGAGGTGTGGCTGCCGCCCGAGAAGCAGAAATACTCGCAATGGACCTTGCCCAGGACGGTGGCGCCGGCGTCGAGCAGCCGCGTCACCACCGTGGCATCGACGTCCGGCACGTAGCCCTCGAGCGTCGAGGCACCGTTCATCATCGGCACGCCGGCGACGCAGACATTGTCCTTCAGGACCACGCGCTTGCCCTTGAGCTTGCCTTCCGGTGCGCCCTTGATCTCGCTCTTATAGTACCAGAGGTTGTACTTGTTTTCCTCCGGTCCGGGGCGATAGCCCGGCGTGCGCGGATACTTCACGACCGGCAGGTTGTCGGGCAGCGATTCCAGCAGGTTGTAGGCGGCGACATTGCCCGCCATCGTTTCCAGAAAGAAGGTGACGTCGGAATCCGACAGGTTCATGCCCAGCTCGGCCCCGACCTGCTTCAGCTCGGCCGGTGTCGGCATCTTCACGCTTGCCATTCGTTTCTCCCTCGGTGGCTGGAATTCAGTGCGCGCTCATGCCGACGAACTCGGCGACCAACGCGTCGTCCTGCAGGTCGTCGGGCGGGATCTCGCCCGTGATGCGGCCCTTCTGGATGATCAGGACGCGGTCCGACAGGCGGCGGATGAATTCGAGATTCTGCTCGACCAGCACGATGGTCAGCCGGTGCCTGGCCTTGAGCCCGAGCAGGATCTCGATGATCTCGTCGACGATCGACGGCTGGATGCCTTCGGTCGGCTCGTCGAGCAGCACCAGCTTGGGATGCCCGCACAGGCAGCGCGCCAGCGCCAGAATCTGCTGTTCGCCGCCCGACAGCACGCCGCCGGCACGGCTGAGGATCGGCTTCAGCCGCGGCAGCGATTCGATGACCTCGTCCAGCACCTCGTCGCCGAGCCCGGCGCTGGCCGCGCCCATGCGCATGTTGTCGAGTACCGACAGGCCGGGGAAGATCTGGCGGCCTTGGGGTACATAGCCCAGCCCCAGCCGCGCCCGCTTGTGCGACGGGGCGCGCGTGATGTCGGTATCCGCGAAGCGAATGGCGCCGCCCGTCGCCGGAAGCTGGCCGACCAGCGTCTTGAGCAGGGTCGACTTGCCCATGCCGTTGTGGCCCAGGATGCCCACGAACTCGCCATCCGTGACCTGGAAGGACACGCCCAGGATGATCGGGATCTTCTGGTACCCGGACGCGAGGGAACGGACGTCGAGCATGGTCTGTCCCCTACCTGGAGGTCCGTAACGGATCTCGGATCATCATGCCGCCTGCTTGCCGAGATAGACGTCGCGCACCTGGTCGTTGGCCAGGATGTCGCCGACATCGCCCTCGATCAGAACCGCGCCCTGGTGGAACACGGTCACGGTCTTGGCGATGCGGCGGATGAACTGCATGTCGTGCTCGACCACGACAAGCGCATGCCGCCGGTTCAGCTCGCGAATCAGGCCGACCAGCCGGTCGACCTCCTCGTCGGTCATGCCGGCGGCTGGTTCGTCGAGCAGGATGAGGTCCGGTTCGGGCGCGATCACCATGGCGAGCTCCACGAGCTGGCGCTGGCCGTGGGCGAGCTGGCCGACCGTGCGCTGGGCGATGCCTGTGATGCCGACGCGCTCCATCGCCTCGTCGGTGCGCTTGTCGGCGATGCTGCCCGGCGCCACCTTCGCGGCGGCGATCCAGACATTGTCCCGTGCGGACAGGCCGTCGAACACGTTGGGCACCTGGGTCTTGATGCCGACGCCGCGCCGGGCGATGGCATGGGTCGGGATGCCGGCCACGGAGTCGCCGCGGAACAGCACGTCGCCGCTGGTCGGCCGCAGCTGGCCGGTCAGGCACTTGAAGAACGTGCTCTTGCCCGCGCCGTTGGGGCCGATGACGCAGCGCAGCTCGGCCTCGCGCAGCGTGAAGCCGACATCGTTGACGGCGACGACACCGCCGAAGCGCATGGTGAGTCCGCGGGTCTCCAGCAGTGGCGTCATGGGGTGCCTGCCCGCTCGCTCGCCGGCTCGCCGACGACGCGCGGCGTCTTTGCCCGCGGCCGGCCGATGGTGCCGCGCAGCCAGCGCCAGCTGTCGGTGGCGAGCGCCGTCAGGCCTTTGGGTACCACCAGAACGAAGACGACCAGCAGCACGCCCAGCACGAGATTGGGGTCGACCCAGCCGAAGCCCTTCACCTGGCTCAGCGTGCCGAGATAGTTGGTCAGGAACTGCATGAGGATGCAGCCGATGACCGGGCCGATCAGCGTGCCCAGCCCGCCGATGATCACCCAGATGATGATCTGGCCGCTCACCGGCAGGCTGAACATGGTCGGGCTGACGAATACCGAGTTGGCGAACAGCAAGCCCGACAGGCCAGCCAGCCCGCCGCCGATCACGAAGACGGCGAGCTTGTAGACGCGGGTGTCGTAGCCCAGCAGCTCGGCGCGGGTCTCGTTCTCCCGGATCGCCACGATCACGCGGCCGAAGCTGGTCGCCAGCAGCGCCTTGCAGCAGAAATAGGCGATCAGCAGCAGGCCGACCGTCAGACTGAAGATGTCTTCCGGCGCCAGCTGGTCGTCTGGCCTGCCCGGCCAGTTGAGGATGGGCGTCGCCGGGATTCCGTTGAACCCGCCCAGCGGCGCGTCGCCGATGTTCCACTGCTCGCCGGCCGTCTGGTTGATGAAGCGGAAGAAGATCAGCGACACGGTCAGCGTGATGACGCCGAGATAGACGTCGCTGATGCGGCCCCAGAACATGAAGTAGCCGAGCAGGGCGGCGAACAGCGCCGGTAGCAGCACGGCGAGCACGGCGGGAATCGTGGTGTCGCCCATGTTGATGGCGGCGACGGCGTAGGTGTAGCCGCCCAGGCCGAAGAAGGCGGCCTGGCCGAAGCACAGGATGCCGGCATAGCCCCAGATCAGGGCCAGCGACAGGGCGAGGATGGCGAAGGCGGCGAAGATCGTCGAATTGATGATCAGGTAGGTCTCGCCCAGCGCCGGCAGGCCGAACAGCACGGCCAGCCCGGCGGCCAGCACCACGAGATTGCCGAGGATGGCGAGCGCGCGCGGCTTCATCGGCAACCCATCCTCACAGCGCTCTCCGGAAGAAGCGGCCGGTGATGCCCTGCGGCAGCAGGCGCAGCAGGATGACGGCCGCCGCGAGCAGCGCCACCTCGCCCAGCACCGGCGTGAAGGCGAAGGTCGTGACGGTGTTGATGGTGCCGAGCAGGCCGGAGGCGATCGCGGTGCCCGACAGGATGGCGGCGCCGCCGCTGATCACGGTGATGAAGGCCTTGGCGATGTAGGCCGCGCCGATCGTCGGCACGACGCCCGACAGTGGCGCCAGCAGGCCGCCGGCGAGGCCGGTCAGCGCCGCGCCGACGGCGAAGGTGACGGCATAGACGGCCGAGGGATTGGTGCCGAGCGCCGCTGCCATGGCGGCGTTCTGCATCGTCCCCCGCGCGACCAGGCCGAGCCGCGTGTAGCGCAGGACCACGAAGCCGGTCAGCATGAGGGCCGCGGCGACCAGGATCAGGAAGATTTCGTAGACGCCGGTGCGGTAGGCGCCGATCTGCATGCTGCCGAGCGGTGCGGAGATGCCCGACACGGTGTTGCCGAATACCACCGTGACGAAGCCGATCATGGCGAGGCTCAGCCCCCAGGTGGCGAGCATGGTGTCGATCAGGCGGCCGTAGAGGTGGCGGATCACCAGGCGTTCGACGATCGCGCCGAACACGCCGACCGTGAGCGGCGCCACCACGAGCATCGCCAGCCACAGGTTGACGCCGGCATTGTAGGCCGTGATCGCGGCATAGCCGCCCAGCATCAGGAACTCGCCGTGCGCGAGGTTGATCACGCGCATCATGCCGAAGATCACCGCCAGCCCGATGCTCAACAGCACCAGGCTGGCCACGGCGCTGCAGATCTGCAGCAGGAGGATGACGAGATAGTCCACGCGGGAGCCTTTTCGGAACTGCGTCTCGTCCCCTTCGCGGAAGCCGCGAAGGGGAGGGAAGTGACTTGCCTCAGCTCTACACGTCGCTCAGGTCTTGACGTCGATGATGTACTGCTTGTTCTCGTTGGGTTTCTTCTTGAGGTCGCAGACAGCCTGCGTGTCGGCTGGCTGCTGCTGGGAGAATTTCTCCAGCACCACGAACTTCTTGTCCTTGGCCTCGCCGATATAGACGTCGAGCACGGTGTGGTGCGTCTGCGGGTCGATCGTCGTCTTGCCCGCCGGCCCGTCATACGAGGCGCCGCTTTCCAGCGCCTGGATGACCTTCATGCGGTCGACGGATCCCGCCTTCTTCACGGCGTCGGCCCACAGATACATGCCCTGGTAGGTCATGGTCGCGAGCTCGGTCATGTGCGGGATGCCGTACTTGCCGTGGATCGTCTCGACGAACTTCTTGTTGGCCGGCGTGTCGATGCCCTCCAGGTATGCAAAGGCCACGATGTAGCCGTTGTGCTCCTCGGGCGAGGTGATGACGACCTCGTTGCCGAAGGTCGTGGAGGCCAGCGGGATCTGCTTGTTCATGCCGGCTGCCGCCCACTGGCGGTAGAAGGAGATGTGCGCCGCGCCGACCAGCGCCGACATCACGAGGTCGGGCTTGGCCGCCTGGATCTTCTTGATGGTCGGGCCGAAGTCGGTGACGTCGAGCGGGAAGAAGTCGGTCTGCACCACCTCGCCGCCATTGTCCTGGGCGTATTTCTTCACCCACTTGGCGGTGATGTGCCCGTAGTTGTAGTCGGCGGCGATGGTGTAGATCTTCTTGCCCCACTTCTTCTGCACGTAGGGCACCAGCTTCTCGACAGTCTGCGCCGGGGTCGAGCCGGTGCAGAAGATGTTGCGGTCGCAGACGCCGCCTTCGTAGAGCGTGTTGTAGAAGTACAGCGTATTGAAGCGCTTGAGCAGCGGCCGGATCGCTTCCCGCGAGGCCGATGTGATGCCGCCATGCACCACGGCGACCTTCTCCTTGGTCGCCGCCTCGGTGGCGTACTGCGTGTAGAGCTGGATGTTCGACTGGGGATCGTAGTTGATGAGCTGGATCTTGCGACCGAGCACGCCCCCCGCCGCGTTGATCTCGTTCACCGCGAGGTCGAGCGTGGCGACCATCTGCTTGCCGTAGATGTCGAGGCCGCCGGAAGTGTCGTGGATGCCGGCGATCTTGATGATATCTTGGGCACGAAGATCGCGAATCACGAACGGGCTGCTTACTGTCGCGACAGTGCCAAGGGCCGTGGCCCTGAGAAGCCTGCGACGATTGAGAGTCATGATGCGCTCCTCGTTCTGATGCGCGAGGAGTGCAGCAAGAAAAATGCCAGTGCCGGTTGCGCGCGGGCTCAACGACCTCGCTTCATCGCCCTCTCGCGACGATTGTAGGCGCGGGCCAGCCGGTCGGAGCGGTCGCCCGGCGTGCTGAAAAGATCGGGCATCGCCTCGCCGGCAGCCGCCAGCAGCTCCTCCTCGACCAGGACGTGCGGTTTGCGGCGACCGTCGGCGAGAAGATGCTCGATCTCGACGCCGCGTTCCGCCAGTCGACGCGATACCAGCATGGTCCGGTGGCAGTCGAGCGGCTCCTTCTCGGCGCACATCAGGCAGAGGGTGGCGTCGGCGGCGCCGGCGACCAGCCGGTCGAGGGCCTGCGCGAACTCCGGCCGGGCGGCGAGGTCGTCGTAGCCTCCGCCGTCCCCGGGCTTGCCGCCCAGAGCGGCACCCTCGTGGCGATAGAGGATGCCCTCCGCCGACAGGCTCAGCGCCAGCCGTTCGCGGCCGAACTGCGGGAACCGTCGCGAGTAGGGCGTCGAGCGCACATCCACCACCATTTCCACGCCACCGGCCTTCAGCAGCCCGATGAAGCGCTCGACCGGATGGTTGGAGTGGCCGATGGTCTTGATCATGGAGGTATCAAGAGGCGCGGCGGCCGCGGTGTCAAAGCCGCCGTTCGCCGGACTCCGGCGGGCAAGCCGGCATGTCGCGCAGATACTTGTAGCGGCCACGTTCCTTGAGAGCGGCGAGATCGTAGGGGACGAGACCGGGGACGTCGATCCACTCGACCTGCGCGCCGGCATCGTCCAGCCCGATCGACAGGATGCCGACGGCATTCTTGGCGGCGGGGTCGACCGGCTCGCTCAGCAGGAACGCCGTCGATGGCGCCCAGACGTGGCGCACGCCGGCGCGCATGAGGTCGCGGTGGCAATGCAGATGGCCACTGACGACGACCCGCACGGCGGCGCCGCCCAGTCGGCGCAGCAGGCGGGCGCGTGGTCCGGGGTTGAGCGACTTCGCCGTGGTCTCGGTTTCGTCCGGTGACTGCAGGAACAATGGTTTGTGCAGGGCCAGCAGGATCGGCCGCGACGCTGCTTCCAGTTCGGCGTCGAGCCAGGCATCCTGCTCGTCTTCCTGCGGCAGGCCCGACCCGAGAAGCTGCGCGTTGAGGCCCAGCAGCCGCCAGCCGTCGGCGTCGAAGGCGAAACGGTCGGTCCCGAACACCGACCGCCATCGCCCAAGGCGGTGTTCATCGATGATCTGCTCGGCCTCCTGCCCCGGCGGCTCGTCGCCGACGTCGTGATTGCCGGGAATGGCATGGACCGGCGGCTCGAGGCGGCTCAGCGCCCACGCGGCGAACGCCACTTCCGCGTCGCTGTCGGGTCCGTTGATGCAGAGATCGCCACTGACGATGACGGCGTCGGGCGCCAGCCGGTTGACTGCCTCGCAGGTGCGGCACCAGTTGTCCCAGAAGAAGCCGTGCGTCGGCGAAAGATGCGGGTCGGAGATCACGATGATGCGGGCCATGCTGGACCTCATGCGTTGGCAGCGGCACCGCCCGGTCGATCCCCGCTGCGGGCGAACACGCCGCTGGCATGGACGATCCGCTTGCCGTCGCGCACGACGTAGCAGTTGGCGAAGGCCATCTTGCCGCCGACCCGCTGCACGTCGACATGCGCCTCGATCCAGTCGCCCACCTTTGCGGCCCCGGCGAAGTCGGTCGTGATGCTGGCTGTCGTCAGCATCGGATTGGGGCGGACGCTCGAGGTCGTGCGGTAGCCGAGCGCGATGTCACACAGGGTCATCAGCAGACCGCCGTGTGCGCCGCCGCGACCGTTCGCGTGATGCGGCTGGACGCGCAGGCCGACGACGAACGTCCCGTCCGCCAGCTTGCGCATGAAGAACGGACCGAGATGGTCCAGGAACGGACTGCTTCGGAACAGCGGCTCGAAGCCGGGTGGGGGATTGGCGTCGGGCATGCCCTGCTCCCGTGATGTTCGTCGGCCGTGCGGAGCGGATACTAGGGACGCGGCTGGGATGATGAAAATGAATGTTCTGCATCGCGGCCCATGAACCGTGGTCATGCGGCCCGCCTGCGACCGCATCCTGCCTCCTGTCCTAGCCGGCGAGCCTGCGGACGAGGTCGACGAAGCCCAGGGTTGCGGCCGAGCGTTCGTCGGCGCGGCGGGCAAGGTTGAGCGGCACACGGAGGACCGGCCGGCCCTTGAGCAGGCGGTAGGTTACACCCTCCAGGGGCAGCCGGCTCAGGGAGGCCGGCACGATCGTGATTCCCAGCCCGGCAGCCACGAGATTGAGCGTCGATACGATGCGCGGGGCCTCCTGGCCGACCTGCGGGCTGAAGCCCGCCGCCGCACAGGCGGCGACGATCAGGTCGTACAGGCCGCGGCCGTCGGGCCGCCGGTACAGGATGAAGGTCTCGGCCGCGAGGTCCGTCAGGCTGAGATGCGGTCGTCGCGCCAGCCGGTGGCGGGCCGGCAGGGCGGCTGCCATCTCCTCCTGCAGCAGCGCATGCACGGCCAGACCCTGCCCTTCGGCGAGGCCCGAGCGGATGAAGGCGACGTCGAGCCGTTCCTCGCGCAGGCTGGTCAGCAGTTCGCCCGAGCCGGTCTCCTCCAGCACGAAGGAAACGTCGGGCCGGTCGGTTCTGAAGGTCCGGATGGCGCGTGCCACCAGGGGATGGAAAGGCGCGGAGGTGGTGAAGCCGACGGCGATGCGGCCGGTCTCGCCGCGGGCGGTCCGTCGGGCGCGGGCGGCGGCATGCTCGACCTGCGCGAGAACCGATTCGGCATCCGCCAGGAAGGAGCGTCCGGCGTCGGTCAGGGACACGCCCCGCGGGTGGCGCACCAGCAGCGCGGTGCCGATCTCGGCTTCCAGTGCCTTGATCTGCTGGCTGAGCGGCGGCTGCTGCATGTGCAGCTTCCGCGCCGCGCGCGTGATGTGTCCTTCACGGGCGACCGCGACGAAGTAGCGGAGATGGCGAAGCTCCATGGCCATATGAATATCATATGGAATAGCCATTTATCATATATTTGAAGTGTCCATAGCCGGAAGGCATGGTGATGGCCTCTCCGGAGCCGCCGCCATGACCGTCCTGCTCGCCGCCAGCCTGTCCTGCCTGATGATCTTCACGGCCCTGCTGTCGGGCGTGTTCGGGATGGCGGGCGGCATGATCCTGCTGGGTGTCCTGCTGTTCGTCATGCCGCTGCCGCAGGCCATGGTGCTGCACGCCGTGACCCAGATGGCGTCGAACGGCTGGCGGGCGCTGCTCTGGTGGCGCCACATCGAATGGCGCATCGCCGGAGCCAGCATCGTCGGCAGCCTGGTCGCGGTCGGCCTGTGGTCGGTCTGGCTCTATGTGCCCGATCGCGCGGTGGCCCTGTTGCTGCTCGGCGTCTCGCCGTTCCTCGTGCGTGCCATTCCCGACAGCGTGCTGCCGCGCGTCCTCGGCGTGGGCCAGATGCTGGTGGGCAGCACGATCTGCATGATGCTGATGCTGGTCGCCGGCGTCACCGGGCCGCTGCTCGACACGCTGTTCCTGCGTTCGACGCTGGATCGCCGGCGGATCATCGCCACCAAGGCGCTCTGCCAGGTGTTCAGCCACGCTCTGAAGCTCGTCTACTTCGGTCTGCTGGTCGAGCAGACCGGATCGGCGGAACCATGGTTCCTCGCCGTCGCCGTCGCTTCGTCTGTCGTCGGCACGTCGCTCGGCAAGCTGCTGCTCGAGCGGATGAGCGATCGACAGTTCCGCGCCTGGTCGAACCGTATCATCACGACCATCGCCACCTACTATGTGGGCTACAGCCTTCTGCTGATGGCGAAGATCGCCTGAGTTCTGCTGCACGACGCCTGACGGGAGGCAAATGCCGGCAGCCTGCTGTACAAGGACGCGTGACCGATCACTCCAGCATCCCCCCGGGCTTCCGGGAACTCACCGAGGCGGCGGGATTCGCCGCAGCGAATGGCCCGTGGTTCGAGAAGATCGAGGGCGGGCGGGTCATACGCGGCTTTCGGCCCGGGCCGCAGCATGCCAACGCGCTGGGCATCGTCCATGGCGGTATGCTGGCCGCCTTCCTCGATTCGGCGATGGGCGTGGCGGTCTTTCATGCCATCGGTCGCCGCGCCGTGACGCTGCGGTTGTCGCTCGATTATCTCGGGCCCGGCCGGCTCGGCGACTGGCTGCAGGCCGAGGGCGAGGTGGTGAGCCACGACGAGCATGTGGCGCAGGTGCGGGGCCGCCTCTATGGTCCGCGCCACGACGTGCTGGGCGGTCTTGGCGCCTTCGCGCTGCTCAGCCGCCAGCGCACGTTCAAGACCCGGAGTTAGACTTGCCTTCCGACAGTTCGCACCCCGCTCGCCTATCCGATCACCTGTCCGATCGCCTGATCGCAGACGACCCGCCGCCCGGCTTCCATCGCGTCGATTTCGACCGCGGGCGTCCGGATCCGACCTTCAACACCCATGTCGGGACGCTCTACGCCAAGCGTGGGGAGAAGGGCACGTCCGACGAGTTCGTGCTGGGTTTCCGCGTGCAGAAGCATATGTGCAATCCTGCAGGGGGCCTGCATGGCGGCATGATGATGACGGTGGCCGATCTCGTGGGCACGATGGGCGGCGGCACGCTGGCCGGCCTGCGGAAATTCCTGCCGACCGTCAGCATGACCTTCGATTTCGTCGCTCCGGCCAGGGCCGGCGACTGGGTCGAGGGGCGCTGCGAGATCGTTCGCCAGACGCGTTCGCTGCTCTTCACCAACATCTTCCTGACGGTCGGCGAGGAGCGGTTCCTGCGAGCCTCGCAGATCGCCAAGATCCCGTCGGGCGATGGGCTCGCCTTCGCCAAGGCGCGACTTGATCGCGGCGCGGAACCCGAACGCTCAGTGCCCTAGACGGTCGCGCCGAAGTCGCGACTGAGCGTGCGGCGCCCCGAATCGGTCAGCCGCACCGTTCGGCTGCGGCGTAGCTTTTCGGCCCATCCACGCTTGAAGAAGGTGTCGGCGATCGCCGCGCCCAGCGCGCCGGAGATGTGGGGACGCCGCTCGCTCCAGTCGAGGCACTGGCGCGCGAAATGCCGGCTGCCGGCGCGGCGTGCGCCCGGGACGTCGACACCGATGCGGCTGCAGAACAGCTCGCCGCCCTCGGTGAGCCGCCAGTCGCGTTCGCCCTCCGGCTCGATGTGGCCGGCGCGCGTCAGGGCGTCGGTGACGGCAATGCCGACCTGGCCCGCCAGATGGTCGTAGCAGGTGCGGCAGAACCGCAGGTCGGGATCGCGCCGCCACGCCGCTGCTCGCGAGGCCGGTGGAGCACGCGTGCCGGCCAGCGCCATCAGCGCTTCGATGGCATGCGCCACCTCGGACGAGGCGAGTCGGTAGAAGCGGTTGCGGCCCTGGGCGCGCGCGGCCAGCAGGTTGCCGTCGATCATGCGACCGAGATGTCCGCTCGCCGTCTGTGCGGTGATGCCGGCGGTGAGCGCGAGTTCCGATGCGGTATGGGCACGGCCGTCCATCAGCAGCGACAGCATGGCGGCGCGCGCCGGATCGCCCATCAGGGCGGCGACTTCGGACAGGGCGTTCACGGTGGTCATGAAGCAACCCTAGACCCGCGCCGGCGAGGCCGCCACGGCTGATCATTCGGCGGAGATCGAACTATGGCGTGAGGCAATTTCGGCGGCTATCGCCATTTCGGATTGGCGATGGCGATCTTCTCGGCGATCGTGACGTCGAGATGGGCCATCAGGGCCTTGTCGCTCTCGTCACGCTTGCCGGTGCGCAGCTGGCGGGCCAGTTCGCGGTTCAGCTCGTCGAGGGTGCCATCGTGGCCCAGCAGCTTCGTGAGCCGAGCATGCTCGCGGGCATCGGCGGCGGGCCCCAGCCGGACCTCGCGTTCGAGGATGGCCAGCGAATTCACGGCGACCCGCATCTGGAAGCCAAGGCGCGGATCGGCCTTGTCGAGGACGGGCGTGACCTCCTCGCGCAGCAGGTCGGCGATGGCAGCCAGGAGTTCCGATGCGGTGGGACGGTCCTGCGCCATCACGCCTTCTCCTTCAACAGTTGGAGGAGGTCGACCTCGGTCTCGACCGCGCGGCGACCGATCGAGGCCAGTTCCATCGACTTCACCGCGCCCGACAGGTGCCGCCATGCCTGCTGGTGACAGATGATGCCCCAGCGTACCGTGCCGAACACTTCCCACCAGTGCGCGCGTGCCGGATCGACCTTGTCGCCGCCGGCGCGCTCGTAGGCGCCCCACAGCGCCTCGCGGCTGCCGAATCCGCCGGCCGGCTTGTCGATGGCGCCGAACCGCCAGCTCTTCACGCACAGCCAGCCGAGATCCTCCACCGGGTCGCCGAGATGCGCGCCCTCCCAGTCGAGGATCGCGGTCACGCCGGATTCGTCGGCCAGGTAGTTGCCGGTGCGGTAGTCGCCATGCACGAGCCGAGGCCGGCCGGTCGGTGCAGGCTTGCGCCGGTCGAGCCACGACAGGGCCAGCTCGAACACCGGCAGCGGCCGGTCGAGCGCGTCGATCGCCCGGCGCATGCCGGCGATCTGGTCGGCCGCCTCGCGACAGGGCAGGGATGGCAGGCCATCGAGAGGGACGGCATGGATGTGGGCCAGGATCTCGCCAAGCTGGCCGGCGATTCGATCGCGCGCCGCCGCATAGGGCGGATCGCGCAGCAGCTTGCGGGCAATCGCCGTGCCGGCGACCCGCCGCATGACGAAAGCCTCGCCCAGCCCGTCGTCCGGCGTCAGCTCGAACAGGACCTCGGGCGCGCGCACGCCGGCCCGGTGCGCCGCTGCCAGCACACGGAACTCGGTGCCGCGGTCGAGTCCCGTGGCTGGCCGGTCGGCCCTGCCCGAGGTCGGCGGGTCGCGCCGCAGGATCAGTCCATGGCGCTGGCCGCCGGTCACGGCGTCGAAGCTCCAGGTCTGGCGCGAGGCGCCGCCGGATTCACGGGTCAGCCGGTCGACGGTCGCCGGCTCGCCGAAATGGCGGCTGGTCGCTGCCGCCAGGACGGCAGCCAGCCGCTCGGTTTCGCTGGAGGAGTGAACGGTCATTTACCCAGACTGTGGCACAGGCCTCGCCGCGTGGTAAGAGGGCGCGCCAACCGGAGAGAAAGCAAACGTGAGCAATGCCTTCGCGGCCATGAATGGCCTCTACCTGGAAGAGCTGCAGCCCGGCATGTCGGCCATGTTCGGCAAGACGGTGACCGAGGCCGACATCACGGCCTTCGCGGGGGTGTCCGGCGACACCAATCCGATCCATCTGCATGACGGCTTCGCGCGCAGCACGCGCTTCGGCCAGCGCATCGCCCACGGCATGCTGAGCTCGTCCTTCATCTCGACGGTCATCGGCACCAAGCTGCCGGGGCCGGGCGCCGTCTATATTTCACAGACGCTGAGTTTCCTCGCGCCAGTCATCGTGGGGGACACCATCACCGCTGTCGCGACCATCACCGCCATCGACGAGAAGCGGCGACGCGTCGTCCTCAAGACGCAGTGCCTGAACGGCGACAAGGTCGTGATCGATGGCGAGGCGATCGTGCTCGTGCCGCGGCGCGACGCCGCGTGAACTTTGCCGCTCTTGTCGCATGAAGCCGATCCGCACATCATCCCGGGCATCGCATGATTCCGGTTTTTGACGACTGGCAGGACCTGCCCGCCGCCTGGAAGGGCGCCGTGGTGGTGCTCGGCAACTTCGACGGCGTGCATCGCGGCCACCAGGCGCTGATCGCCCGCACCGCCGAGCTGGCGCAGCCGCTGGGCGCTCCGGTCGTGGCATTGACCTTCGAACCGCATCCACGTCGCTTCTTCGTGCCCGATACGGGGCCGTTCCGCCTGACCCTGCCGCCCGCCAAGCGCCGGTTGCTGGGTCGCTACGGCGCGCAGGCAGTGCTGGCGCAGCGCTTCGACGCGGTCTTCGCGGCCCTCTCGCCGGAGGCGTTCGTCGACGACGTGCTGCTGAAGGGGCTTGGTGCGCGCCACATCGTCTGTGGCTACGATTTCACCTTCGGCACGCGCCGGGGCGGCAATGTCGAGCGGCTGCGCGAGCAGGGCCGGGCCAAGGGCTTCGGCGTCACCGTGCTCGATCCGGTGATGCGCGAGGGCGAGATCTATTCCTCGACACGCATCCGCGAGGCGCTGCGTGCCGGGTGGATCAGCGAGGCGGCGGAACTGCTGGGTCACCGCTGGGAGATCGAAGGGGCGGTGGAGCTGGGCGACCAGCGTGGCCGCACGATCGGATTTCCCACCGCCAATGTGGCGTTGGGCGAGCATCTGCGGCCGCGCTTCGGAGTCTACGCCGTGCGGGCGCTGGTGAACGATTCCTGGCACGCCGCCGTGGCCAACCTCGGCCGCCGACCGACCTTCGGCAAGCTGCAGGAGAACTTCGAGGTACACCTGTTCGACTTCGCAGGCGATCTCTACGGCAAGACGCTGCGCGTCGAGATGGTCGACTTCATCCGGCCGGAGATGAAATTCTCCGGCCTCGACCAGCTCAAGGCCCAGATCGCAGCCGACGGCGAGGCGGCGCGGAGGATCTTGAAGCCCCCGGTTTGAGAAGGGCGCGCCGACGATGACGGCGGCGCCTACTTCGACTTGCGTGTGGAAGCAGGCCGGCGCTTCAGCTTGTCGGCGAAGGTGCTGTCGAGAGCCGGCAGGATCTGTTCGGCGAGCTTCAGTGGATCGGCACGGTTTGGCGACAGGCTCCACTCGACCCAAATGCCTTTCAGCAGGGCCATGATGGCCAGCGTGACGACGTCGAGGTCGAGTTCCGCACCGCTTTCCTCGGCGATCGCCGCCACCAGTTCGCGGACTTGTTGCTCGAAGCGGCCATAGATCTCGTCGTGCACCCGCCGGACCGTTTCGTTCGTGTTGGCCAGGCCCCAGAACAGGAATCGCGCCCGGACATAGTCCGCATCCAGCGCTTGGGGATGCAGGCAGGCGATGATGAAGGCGTAGAACCGCGCCGTGGATGAGGCGTACTGCCTCGCCATTGCCTGGCTGATCTGATCCTGGACCTTGGAGGACAGGTAGCGGAGCGTCGCAGCCAGCAACTCGTCCTTGCTGCGGAAATGATGGCGCACCATGCCAAGCGAGAGGCCTGCCTGCTGGGCGATCAATCGGACGCTCATTTCCTCCGTTCCATAGCGGCAGATGCAGCGGAACGTGGCATCGATCAACTGTTGGCGCCTCACGTCCGGCGATTGCTTGGAAAAGCTGCGGGTCTTCGGGCGGGCGGCCGGCCGGGTGATCTTGGGCTTGGACATGTGTAGCGCCTCACTACCCGACCGCAACGCCCCGACCAAGATGCAACCAGCCGATGCCATTTCCGAGCTGGCTTCTATGGCTTGACAGGTCAGCCTCGATCATTGATGTTTTTATACGATCGTATTAAGTGCAGCCGACGAATCGGCAGGCCGGGTAACGGCCGAAGACGAGGGATGGGATGGATCACATGGAACTCCGCAGGGAGCCCGGAGCCGGTGTTGGCGAGACTCGGCAAGAGCTGATCCGCGCGCGACACCTGCCGGGCGGCATATATGCGTCGCAGGAAATCTACGAGCAGGAGCTACAGCGCTACTTCTACCGTGACTGGCTCTACATGGGCCGTGTCGAACAGTTCGCCCAACCGGGCGACTATGAGGCGCGCCGCGTCATGGGGCGTCCGATCATCCTCGCGCGCGACAAGGACGGTGCGCTCGGTGCCTTCTACAATATGTGCCGCCATCGCGGCGTCGAGGTCGTCGAGGGCCGCGGCAACGCGCGCCTCTTCAAGTGCCCTTATCACGGCTGGACTTACGATCTCTCCGGCAAGCTGATTGGCGCCGCCTACATGAAGGATACCGACGGCTTCGATCCATCCGCCTGCCGTCTGCCGCGCATCCCGCTGGAGATATGGCGCGGCAACATATTCATCAGCTTTGCGGCCGAGCCGCCGCCCTTCGCGCAGGCCATGGCCGAATTCGAGAAGGATTTCGCCCAGCTCCATACCGAAAAATGCCGGCTGGCTGACGTGACGCGGCTCGAGTTGAACTGCAATTGGAAGTTCATGCACGAGAACCTGATGGATTTCTATCACGTGGGCGTTCTGCACGTGAAGACCTTCGGGGCGCGCTTCTCCTGGACGACCGAGAATGTCGCGCTGAAGGACGATGGTGGCATCACCATCCGCTACGATGCGGCACCTTCGACCCCTAGCGGCGAAGCGTTGTTCGGCAAGGCGCCCTGGCTCGAAAACGAAGCCAAGAGCTTCGCCTGCACAGGCTTCATGCCGCCGAACATCACCCTGTTCGGCCGCATCGACTGCGTGAAGCTGATGGTCGCCTGGCCGATGGGGCCCGACCGATGCGAGGTCTTCATCTACCTCCTGTTCCCGGAAGAGTTCTTCGCCGACCCGGACTTTGCCGGGAAGCTCAAGGTCTACAAGGACTACCAGATGGTCATCTACGAGGAAGATCGTTCGATGATCGAGTCCATGCAGAAGGCCATGGCCTTGCCCGTCTACGAGCCGGGCCGCATGTCGGTGATGGAGAAGCCGATCCATCACTTCCTCAACGGCTATCTCGACCGCATGTTCGGACCGCGCGGTTGATGCGGCTTGCGGCCGGCGAGATGCAGCTTCGCGTGACGGAGCGCCACCAGGAGGCCGACGACATCGTGTCGCTGCGGCTCGCCGAGCCCGGGGGTGCGCCACTGCCATCCTTCACGCCAGGCGCCCACATCGCGCTGCGGCTGGGCGAAGGTATCGTACGACAGTATTCGCTATGCAACGGCCCCGAAGACGTGGGCGCCTACTGCATCGCCGTGAAGCGCGAACCTCTGTCTCGCGGCGGATCGGCGGCGGTCCACCGCCTCGGCGAGGGCGACATGCTCGTCGCGTCTCCGCCGGTCAACGCATTCGAAGTGGACTGGTCGGCGTCGCATCTGGTGCTGCTGGCCGGCGGCATCGGCATAACGCCGCTGATCTGCATCGCGCGCCATGCGCAGAAGCGCAGCCATTCCTTTGAACTCCACTACTTCGCCCGCTCGTCCGGCCACGCGGCATTTCATCGTCTGCTGGCCGACGAGCCTCTGGCGCCGCATGTCAGCTTCCATTTCGGCATCGAGCCGGCCGCCGTGCCGCTGCTGCTCGGACGCCTGCTTGCCAGCCGCCGCGCCGGATCTCACCTCTATCTTTGCGGTCCCGTGCCGTTCATGGACGAGGCGCGCGCGATTGCCTCCGGCAACTCCAATCTCGCTGGCGTGCACTGGGAGTATTTCACGCCGCCTCCCCGCACGACGGGAGCGACGGTCGGATCGCGGGCCTGCACGGTCAGGCTGGCGCGTTCCGGCAGGACACTCGAAGTACCGGCCGAAAAGTCGATCCTGCAGGTGCTCACGGAGAACGGCGTCGCCGTCGATTCTTCCTGCTTGGAGGGGGTCTGCGGCTTGTGCGCGACGCGCGTGCTCGAAGGCGAGCCGGACCATCGTGACGAGGTGCTGACCGAGGATGAGCGTCGGCGCTGCAACCTCATGACCGTCTGCGTCTCGCGCGCGCGGGGAGGGTCGCTTGTCTTGGATCTCTAGGCCCGGGATCCGGCGCCCAGGATCCGCCGATCGCCGACGCACGCCAAGCTGATGGACCCCAGATCGACATCGAGAACAGGAGAGGCAAAGATGAAAAGAGACATGTCGCGCCGGTCGGCGCTCGGTGGCGGGATGCTGGCGCTCGCAGCCCCCGCGATCTTCGGTACCCGCGGCGCCCTGGCGCAGACCGGCGGCACCATTCGCTTCGGCGGGTCGCTGGGCATGACCGGCCGCTATGCCGAAACCGGCCTGAATATCCGGCACGGCTACGAGACCGCCATCAAGTTCATCAACGAGCAGAAGGGCGGCGTCGAGATCGGCGGCAGGAAATACCGTCTCGAGCTTGGCATCGTCGACGATGCCAGCGATCCGGCACGCGCAACGACGCTGATCCAGCGCCAGGTCGACGAGAATGTCAGCTTTTTCCTAGGCTCCTACGGCAGCAATGTCGTGCTGCCTTGTGCCGGCATCACGGAGGCCGCAGGCAAGCTGACCGTTCAGGTCGGCGCCTCCGCTGATCAGATCTTTCAGCAAGGCTATCGAAACATCTTCGGCTTCTTTCCTCGCGCGAGCCGCGCCTGGGTGACCAGCATCGAATTCTTCAAGTCACTGGCGCCCAAGCCCAGCTCGGTTGTGATCATCGCGACCAATGACGCTTTCTCCAAGCTCAACGCCCGGGCGGCGGCGGCCGGCTGCAAGGAGATCGGGCTTCAGTTGTTGGACCTGATCCAGCTTCCCGAGCAGGTGAGCGATGCCTCGAGTGCGCTGGCGACGATCCGCGCCAAGAAGCCGGATATCCTCATCACGACGACGGTCGACCAGAATTCCCTGGTGATCGTACGCCAGATGATCGCAACCGACACGAATGTGCCGTTGCTCTACCAGTTCCTCGGACCGCAGCTGCCGATGTACCGTGAAACCCTCGGCGCGAAGGCGACGGGCGTGATCATGCAGCTGCCATGGGACGCGCGGCTCGATTTCAAGGATCCGATCTTCGGCAGCACCAAGGCCTATATCGACTTCTACAACAAGACCAACGCCCGTCCGCTCAGCTACCATACGGTAGGTGCCTCGGCCTGCATCACGACCTACGTGGAGGCCATGAAGGCGGCGGGCGGCCTCGATCCCGCGAAGGTGCGCAATGCCCTCGCTGCCACCAATATCACCACGGCCTTCGGCCCGGTGAAGTTCTCGCCTGAAGGCGACGGCGACGCCGTCGTCATGGGGGCGAAGATCGGCCAGGTCCAGAACGGCGACGTTCAGGTCGTTTTCCCGAACGACCTGAAGACGGCGAACGTCATCTACCCGGTTCCCGCCTGGGCGAAGAAGAGCTGACGGCATGCCATCGGTCGGCCACGCGTCATGAACGCAACGCTCCTGCTCCAGACGCTCGTCGACGGGCTGATCCTGGGAGGAATCTTCTCGCTGTCGGCAGTAGGTTTCTCCTTGATTTTCGGCGTGCTCGGCGTCGTCAACCTGGCACACGGCGTCTTCATCCTGGGAGGCGCCTATCTCGGCCTTTGGCTCAAGGGCGCCCTGGGGCTGGATCCACTGGCGGCGATCCCTGTCGTCTTCGCCGCGTTGTTCGCAATCGGCGCCATGCTGCAGCGGACGCTGGTTGCAGCGGCCATCCAGCGTGGATCGTTGATGACCAGCCTGCTGATCACCTTTGGCGCCAGCTTGATCCTGCGTGACGTGCTCATCCTTGTCTTTGGTCCGGATATCCATTCGCTGTCGTCGAGCTGGCTGCTTCGCACGTTCCATGTCGGCGAAGTCGTGGTCGACGGGGCGAGGGCCACGGGACTGATCGCCAGCCTCATGCTGCTGGGAGTGCTGGCGTTCGCCCTGAATGCCATGAAGATCGGTCGTGCCATCCGAGCCACGGCGCAGCAGAGCTTCGCCGCCGGCTTGTGCGGCGTCGATGCCGATCGGATCTATACCCTGACCTTCGGCGTGTCGGCGGGGTTCGCCGGCGCTTCCGGAATCGTGATCGGCATGGTCAATCCGTTTTCACCCTTTGACGACGCCTACTGGACGCTGAATGCCTTCGTGACTGTGGTGCTGGGCGGCGTCGGCAGCCCGCTCGGTGCGCTGCTCGGTGGCCTGCTGCTGGGCGAGATCAGCACATTGTCGTCGCAATATGTCGGGCCACGTTTTCCCAATGTGTTCATCTTCTGCGCGCTGTTGCTGATGCTGATCGTTCGTCCCAACGGTTTGCTGGGCAACGCCTACAAGGGATCGGTCTGATGGGCGCCTTCAATTCGCCTGTTCCGGCAGGGATCTGGGCGCTATCGGCATTGGCGCTTGCCGCGGCGTTGTTCCTGCCATTCGCGCTGCCGCCTTTCCACCTGCGGCTCGCGCAGCAAATCCTGCTGTTCGGAGGGATGGCGGTGGGCTGGAGCCTGCTGGGGGGCTTCACCAATTACTGGAGCTTCGGACATACCGCGTTCTTCGGCCTGGGCGCCTTCGCTGCCGGTCTGCTGAGCCAGCAGCTCGATACTGACCTTGCGGTAGCCGTTCGCCTGCTTGTCGGGCTCGTCTTCGCGGTTGCTCTGGCACTGATGGCCGCAGTGGCAATTGCCATCCCGGTGCTGAAGCTGCGTGGCATCTACTTCGCCATCGCCATGCTGGCCTTCGCCGAGATCCTGGGTGAGATCACGAAGACATTCGATGCCTTCCATGGCACGACGGGCTTCCCGCTGCCGGTCCTCGCGGTGCCTGGCCTCACCAAGGTGCAGCTCTTCTATTTCCTCTTCCTGTTGCTGTTCCTGGCGAACATTGCCGCCTTCGTGTGGCTGCGGGGCTCGCGGATCGGCATGGGCCTGACTTGTGTCGGCCAGGACGAAGACACTGCAGCCATGTTGGGTATCCCGACCGAGCGGTACAAGCTCGTTGCCTTCGTGCTGAGCGCCGTGCTGGCGGCGGTGGGGGGTGTCCTCTACGGTTTCAGCCTGGGCTTCATCAGCACCGGCTCGGTATTCCGCATCGACATCAGCCTGAACCTGATCCTCTACAGCATGCTGGGAGGCATCGGCACGGTGCTTGGACCCGTCGTGGGCGCGGCGATCATGATCATGCTCACCCAGGTCGTGCTGGGCGATTTGCTCGATCTGCACATGGCGCTGACGGGCGCAGTGCTGATCGCCATGGTGATCCTGGCACCCAAAGGCCTGATCGGGCTGCTGCAACAGCTCTGGAGCCGCCGCCGGCCGGCAACGGAGGAGGGACGTCCGTGACCATCCTCGCAGTCGACGCCCTGACCAAGCAGTTCAAGGGCCTGCGCGCCATCCAGGAGCTGTCCTTTGCCGTGGAACGCCAGAGCATCACCAGCATCGTCGGTCCCAACGGTGCCGGCAAGTCGACACTGTTCAACATGATCTCCGGCTACCTGAAACCGACGGCTGGCCGCATCCTGTTCGACGGTCGCGAGATCACGGGCATGGCGCCTCATGTTGTCTGTGGATTGGGCATTGCCCGAGCCTTCCAGATAGCCAAGCCGTTTCCCGAGCTGTCAGTCGAAAAGAACGTGCTGGTCGCGGCGACCTTTGGCCGGCTGGGTCCGCGTGACCCACAGGCCACGACCGATCGTGCAATCGAAATCTGCCATCTCACGGCATGGCGACACCAGCCTGCTGCGTCACTCAGCATCGGCAACCTGCGCCGCCTCGAGCTGGCCCGGGCGATTGCCGCTCGACCGTTGCTGCTGCTGGCCGACGAGCCTTGCGCCGGGCTCAATGAGACGGAGACACGAGAGGTGATCGGCGTGTTGTCGACCATCCGGGACTCGGGTGTGACCGTGCTGCTGGTCGAGCACGACATCAAGGCGGTACGTCGTGCCTCCGACCGCGTCGTCGTGATCGAGGCCGGGCGCAAGATCGCGGACGGTACGGCCAACCAGGTCTTCTCCGATCGGGCTGTGATCGACGCCTATCTCGGGACGGCCGGCGCATGAACGCTGCCGGGCTCGTTCTGCAGGATATCGATTTTGCCTATGGCGGTGCGCGGGCGCTGAATGGCGTGTCGCTTGCCGTTCCCGCAGGCGGCGTGGTGGCACTGCTCGGTTCCAACGGCGCCGGCAAGACCACCACGGCCAAGGTGATTGCCGGCGCGCTGCGGCCCGCCGCGGGGACGATGACCTTCGACGGGCAGTCGATCGCTGGTCTTCCATCGCACGAGGTGATGCGGCGTGGCATCGTTCTCGTGCCCGAGGGCCGCCTGGTCTTCGCCCAGATGACCATTCAGGACAACCTGATGATGGGTGCCTACAAGGAACCTCGTCGGGCGCGCGTCGCCGACCTGCTGGAGCAGAACTACGTGACTTTCCCGCGCCTCAAGGAACGTCGGCGCCAGCTCGCGGGTTCGCTGAGCGGCGGCGAGCAGCAGATGCTTGCGATCGCTCGAGGCCTGATGGGCGAGCCCCGTCTGCTGGTACTCGACGAACCATCGCTCGGCATCATGCCGAAGCTGGTGCAGGAGATCTTCTCGCTGATACGGCGCATTGCCGAGAACGGCGTTTCCATTCTGCTGATCGAGCAGAATGCTCGCGCCTCGCTCGAGCTTGCTGCCCATGCCTATGTGCTCGAGAAGGGCCAGATCATTCTGCAAGGCGAGGGTTCGCGCCTCCTCGCGGACGAGTTCGTCCAGAACGCCTACCTAGGCACCGACTGCTGAAGTGCGGTGTCGCACAGGGGAGAGCCATGTTATCGATGACCTCGCTCAGGCTGCACAGGGCAGCCGACACCCTGGTGCAGCGGAGCTTTGCCGTCGCACCGGGCGAAAGCGTTCTGATCACTGCCGATGACCGCACCGAGATGCGGCTGCTGGACGTCGTGGCCGCCAGCGTGTCGCGTGCAGGGGCGCGGCCACTGATCGCCATTGCGCCAAGCCTGCCTTATCAGGGCGGCCTGTCCGATCCCTACGTCGGTGATCCGCTGAAGGCCGCGGCCGCCGCGGCGGATGTCTGGTTCGACTTCTGCTTTCCGTACCACGCTGGTTCCGGTGCGCATTCGGCCGCCATGGCAGCCAAGCGCGTCCGCTACTGCCTGCTGTCGATGTCGTCGGCCGAAAGTTTCGAGCGGCTCTACGGCTGCGTCGACTTTGCTGCCATGGTCGACTTCAACATCGCCCTGGCCGAATATTTCGGCGCGGCTGCCGGCGAGACCGTGCGCTTCACCTGCCCGCGCGGCACGGATGTGCGGATGACCTTGGACAAGATCAAGCTCGTGCGACAGCGCGTCTGTGACCGACCCGGCATGCACACAGTGCCGGGCACGCAGAGCTTCTACCCCGTCATGGAGAGCGTCGAGGGGCGGATCGTCATCCAGGCGCTGTTCGACGAATATTACCGGACGCTGCGCGAGCCCATCGTCATTGAGGCGGCCGGCAGCATCTGCGGCTTCAGTGGAGGCGGAGCCGAAGACCGGCAGAGCTTCGAGCGCGCATTGCGCCGCGCCAGTGGAACGAAAGGGTACGGGAACTTCGTCCATTTCACGCTGGGATTCCACCCCGCCGCAGCGTGGACGTGCCGACAGTTCATTGAGGATATTCGTGTTCCTGGCAGCAATGCCATCGGCATGGGGCTCCCGTGGTGGGAGCCGGGTGGCGGCGAGAACCACCCTGACGGTATCGTGCTGGACCAGTCGCTGTGGATCGGTGACAGGCAGCTTGTCGACGGCGGCATCTTTGTCGGCCCCGAGCCGCTGATGAAACTGCATGCCGCCATGGAGCGCCGGCTCGATTGAAGGCGTCGCCGACAGCCTGAGGGAGATGCGTGCTCATGCACAAGATCGATGCGTCGCGCCTGGACCTTGCGCGGCAGTTCCGTGATCGGCCGTTCGGACCGCACGGCACCGAACTGCAGAAGATCCTGAAGATCCTGCGCTGGGATCCAATCGACGATCGGATCATCGCGGTCCAGCCTGACCGCGGCGGCCGCTGGCAGCTGGCGCGCAGCACCGGCCGCAAGGGCAGCCCGATCGAGATCTTCGAAGGGCCGGGCTTTGCCACGCCGGCCGAGGCGCAATGGGCCATCTTCCGTCGGCGCTGGGAGCGCCATACCGGCGAGGAACTTCACCTGAATGGAGATGCTCCTCTCCCGAGGCAAGGCCGCCTGGCGACCGATCTCAGCCGTCGCGCCGTGCTCGGCTACGCCGACCGCTTCAGCGTCGAGGCTGGCGGGCGCATCGCCTTCAAGGTCAGCGCCGAGACCGACTATCGCGCCGCCATCGAGCGGCTGCGTTGCGGCGACGAGGCTGGCGTCGGTATGAAGGCGACGCCGATCGACGCGCCGGTCAATCGCGACTATCACGGCCGCCGCCAGGCGGTCGCCTGCGGCTCATACGTCGAGATCGCGGATGGCAAGGCCTTCGAGCTGAACAGCTTCACGTTGATCGCCCATGTCTGGCCGACCGCGCCGCATCTTGGCCGTCGGCAAGTGGTGATGGGTGGGCGAGACTACGCACTCATGCTCGACGACGAGGGGCGGCTGTCGTTGCAGATCGGCCGGTCGATCGTGGCGGTTGTACCGGCAGTCCTGGAGCGGCATTGGTACCTCGTGGCCGCGAGCTTCGACGCCGGGAGCGGCGAGGCATGGGTCGGCCAGCGGCCATTGCTGGCCTATGCCGCGCCGGGCGACACCACGGCCGAGGCTCACGCGCGAGTCGAGGTGCCGCCGCTGTCCGGTGCGGGATTCCGCATCGCTGCCGGCTTCGGTGCCGGCGGCGTCGCCGAGGGCTTCTACAACGGCAAGATTGACGGCCCAAAGGTTGCGTCACGCCCCCTCTCGCCGCCCGAACGGGCAGCGCTGGTGACCGAAGCGGCGGTGCCGGATCTCGCCGCCGATTTCGTCGCCGCCTGGGACTTCAGCCGCGAAATGTCGAGTACGCGGATCGTCGATGTTTCGGCGGGGGCGCGCCACGGCCACACAGTCAATCTGCCGACTCGCGCCATGAAGGGGCATGGCTGGGATGGCAGCGAATACAACTGGCAGCATAGGCCCGAGCATTACGGCGCCATCCACTTTCACGACGATGATCTCTACGACTGCGCCTGGGAGACCGACTTCGTCTTCGAGGTACCGACCGACCTGGCGAGCGGGCTCTATTGTGCCCGTCTGATCTGCGGTTCGGACGAGGACTACGTGCCCTTCGTGGTGCGGCCGCCGCGCGGCACGGCGCGGGCGCCGCTGGCGCTGCTGTTGCCGTCGGCCAGCTACTGGGCCTACGGCAACACGCATCACCATCTCGAATGGCGCGAAGGCGAGAACGTGCGCGGGGTTTTCACCACCATCGACGCGACCACGCTGTTCCTGCATGAGCATCCGGAATACGGCTGTTCGCTATACGACCATCACAGCGACGGCAGCGGCGTCTGCTACGCTTCGCGCCTGCGACCCGTGCTGAACATGCGGCCGCGTGAGCGGCTGTGGCAGCTTCCGGCCGACACCCACATCATCGATTGGCTGGAAGAGAAGGGCATCGATTTCGACGTCATCACCGAGGATGACCTCGAGGCCGAAGGCGAGGCATTGCTCGAGCCCTACCGCTGCGTGATGACGGGTACTCATCCGGAGTATCCGTCGAAGCGCATGCTCGATGCCTTTGCGGCATTCCAGAATGGTGGCGGGCGCTTCATCTACCTTGGAGGCAACGGCTTCTACTGGCGCACTTCCTATCACCCGACTCTCCCGGGCGTGATCGAGATGAGACGGGCGGAGGACGGCATCCGCAGCTGGGCATCGGAAGGGGGTGAGTACCATCACAGCTTCACCGGCGAACTGGGCGGAATGTGGCGGCGCATGGGGCGGGCGCCGCAATCGGTGGCCGGTGTCGGCATGACGGCGCAGGGCTTCGACCTGTCGACCCATTTCGAACGTACGTCGGAGAGCTTCGATTCGCGCGTGGCGTTCGCCTTCGAGGGTATCGGTGAATCGGAGCGCATCGGCGGCTTCGGGCTCATAGGTGGCGGCGCCGCCGGTTGGGAGATCGATCGGGCCGATATCCGGCTTGGCACGCCCCCGCATGCGTTGGTGGTCGCCACTGCAACGGATTTCACCGCCTCCTACCATTGGATGAAGGAGGAACTGACGCACACCCATTCGGCCATCACCGGCGAGACCTGCCCGCTCGTGCGCTGCGATATGGTCTTCTATGAAACACCGAACGGCGGCGCGGTCTTTTCGACGAGCTCGATCGCCTGGGCCGGTGCACTAGCTCACGACGGCTATGACAACAACGTCTCGCGGATCACGGAGAACGTCGTCCGCCGTTTCATCGATCCGACACCGTTCTAGCTCCGGAAAGCGCGAAGATGTCCTTGCCATCAGAAGGAGGCCCGCTGGCTGGCATCCGGGTCGTCGAGCTGGGCGCGTTCATCGCGGGGCCTTTCTGCGGCCAGCTTCTGGCCGATCTGGGCGCTGAGGTGATCAAGATCGAGCCACCCGGTCGTGGCGATCCGATGCGCGAGTGGGGCGCCGAAAGGACGGCGACCGGCCGTCCGCTCTGGTGGTCGATCATCGGTCGCAACAAGAAGAGCCTGACGCTGGACCTGCGCCGGGTGGAGGGGCAGGAGATCGGCCGCCGACTGTGCGGCCAGGCAGACGTGCGGATCGAGAATTTCCGGCCTGGCACGCTGGAACGCTGGAACCTCGCCCCCGAGGACTTGCGCCGGGGGCATCCCGCACTCGTGGTTGCGCGCATTTCCGGCTTCGGTCAGGACGGGCCCTACAGCGGCCGCGCCGGCTTCGGCGCGATCGCCGAGTCGATGGCCGGCCTGCGCCATCTCACCGGCCAGCCCGATGCCGTCCCGTCCCGCGTTGGCATCTCGATCGGCGATTCGCTGGCGGGGCTCTACGGCTGCATCGGCGTGCTGGCGTCGCTCTGCGCGCGTGGCCGCCGGACGGACGGCGGGCAGGTCGTGGACGTCGCCATCGCCGAGAGTGTGCTCGGTGTGCTGGAGAGCGTGGTCGCCGAATATGCCGCGACCGGCGCGGTGCGCCAGCGTACCGGCCCGATCCTTCCGCGTATCGCACCCTCGAACCTCTATCCGACGCGCGAGGGGAAGCTGATTCTGGTCGCTGCCAATGCCGACGGGCTCTTCCGCAAGCTCGCCCAGCTCATGGGACAGCCGGCGCTGGCCGACGATCCGCGCTATGCCACACACGCCGCGCGCGGAGAGCGGCAGGCCGAGCTCGATGTCCTGATTGCGGCCTGGAGCGCAACCCTCTGGGCCGATGAACTGATGGCGCTGATGCAGGAGGCGGGTGTGCCGGCCGGGCCGGTGAACGATGCGGCCGCCGGTGCCACCGACCCGCACTTTAGCGCTCGTGACGCGATTGTCGAGGTACCGGATCCCGAGATCGGATCAGTGACGATGCAAGGTATCTTCCCCAAGCTCTCCGAAACGCCAGGACGCATCGCCTGGACTGGCCCGGTGCTGGGTCAGCACAATGAGGAGATCCTGTGCGACCGGCTCGGCCTTTCGCCACAGCGGCTGACCGAACTCAAGGCGGCGGGCGTCGTTTAGGGGCTGTCGCCCTGAGACCGCTCGCGTTGGCGCGAGAGGCAAGGAGGTCGGGGCCGAAAAGCCTCACTTCAGCCGCCGAGAAACTCGGAAACCAGTCGATTGTAGTCATCCGGATGCTCGATCATCGGATAGTGGCCACAGGCGTCGAACGTCACCAGCCTCGCATTCGGCATGCGCTTGACGGCGGCGGTTGCGCTTTCCAGGGAGCCGCCTTTGTCGTCGCGTCCCCACACGACCAGGGATGGTACGGTGATGTCCTCCAGCCGTTCGAGAATGCGGAATGGCCGGAAACGTGTGGCATCGCCCATCGTGGCCATGGTTTCGGCCCAGCGTCGTGCGGCCCATGGCTGGGCGTAGCAGAGCGGGGCGATCAGCAACAGCTCGGACGGAATTTTGGATGCGTTGAAGAAGTTGTTGCCGATGCGCTCGCGCCACATCTCCGGCGTCGACCGGGTGAGGCTGGGTTCGTAGAGCGCGTGCAGCTTCTTCACCTGGGCGACGAGTTGTTCTTCGGTATTGAAGCACGACCCGCTGCCGTTGATGACAAGCTTGCTCACACGATCCTTGTTCTCGAGGAAGAACAGCGACCCGATCAACGCGCCGTAGGAACTGCCGCATAGGGACAATTTGTCGATGCCGAGCGTGTCGGCGAGGTCCCTGAGGTGGCGCAGCTTGGCCGGAATGTCGACCGGTGCTTCTTCGGCCGGCCTCGTGAAGCCGTGGCCCAGCATGTCGGGCGCTACGACGCGATGGGTCTTGGCCAGGGCATCGACATTGCGCAGCCACACGTCGGCCGTGAGTGCCAGCCCATGCAGCAGGAAGACCGCCGGGGCATCAGGGTCGCCCGCCAACACGCAACGGGTTTCGGTACCGACAACGTCGATGGCCTGCATCTTCATGAGCAATTCCTGCTGACGATTGGCTGAACGAGTGACTTTATTCGAACGTATAAAGTAGAGGTAAGGCCATGTTCGGAGCAAGGCCGAATCCTCTTGCCGGAAGCGGGAGGGCCATGACACCCTGGCCGGGCCAGGTCCTGCGATGTATGCTTATATTATATGAGTATCGGGCGAGGCTTTGGCCCCTGCTGGGGCGTTCCTCCCTGCGTTTTGCCCCCCTATACGGAGCGCAAAAAGTCGTCGATACGCTGCAAGAGAACCTTGTGACGAGAGACTACTTCCGTTATTGTCTGTTCCTGTAGTTCTTGCCTCGACGGCGCTCAAGCTGGTTCGTTCTGAACGAGTTTGCCGCTTAAGCTCTACGCTGGCCGCCTTGACCCTTCGGACCCCCGTCCATAGATTGCCGGCCTCATGTTTCCCGGGGTCCTTCAGGAGCGAATTATCCGCCCGGTCCGCTGACCGCGGCCGGGTACCGCCTGTCTGTGACCGCCTTTCCGAGCGGTTGCCCCTCGCTCCTCCTGCACCGAGTTTCTCGTGACAACTGACTATAAATCCAGCGTTTTCCTGCCGAAGACCGACTTCCCCATGCGCGGCGGCCTTCCCAAGAAGGAACCGGAGTTGCTGAAGCGCTGGGCGGACATGAAGCTGTTCGACCGGTTGCGCTCCGAGAGCAGGGGGCGGACCAAGTTCGTGCTGCATGACGGCCCGCCCTACGCCAACGGCCATCTTCATATCGGCCATGCGCTCAACAAGATCCTCAAGGATCTGATCACGCGCAGCCAGCAGATGCTGGGCAAGGACAGCCACTACGTGCCGGGCTGGGACTGCCACGGCCTGCCGATCGAGTGGAAGATCGAGGAAGAGTACCGCGCCAAGAAGCAGGACAAGGATCAGGTGCCGATCGGCGAGTTCCGCCGCCAGTGCCGGGCCTTCGCCGATCACTGGATCTCGGTCCAGCGCGAGGAGTTCAAGCGCCTCGGCGTAGAGGGCGACTGGGATCACTACTACTCGACGATGGCCTACGAATCCGAGGCCGTGATCGTCGGCGAGCTGGGCAAGTTCCTGATGAACGGCGGGCTCTACAAGGGCTCCAAGGCCGTGCTGTGGAGCGTGGTCGAGAAGACGGCGCTGGCCGAGGCCGAGATCGAGTATCACGATCACACCTCGGACACGATCCAGGCGCGCTTCCCGGTGCTGACGTCGAAGGACGGCAAGCTCGACGGCGCCTCGGTGGTGATCTGGACGACCACCCCCTGGACCATTCCGGGCAACCGTGCCCTGGCCTACGGTCCCGACATCGCCTACGCGCTGATCGAGGTGACGGCGGCGGCCGAGGGCAGCCGTGCCAGGGTCGGCGAGAAGCTGATCGTCGCCAAGGATCTGGTGGGCGCCGTTGCCGAGGAAGGCAAGTTCACGCCGACGGTGCTGGCCGACCTCGCTGCCGGCGACCTCGAAGGCCTTGTCGCCGCCCACCCGCTGCGCGGCCAGGGTTACGAGTTCGACGTCCGCCTCCTGCCCGGCGATTTCGTCACCGCCGACGCCGGCACGGGCTTCGTGCACATCGCGCCGGGTCACGGTGCCGACGACTACGAGCTTGGCATCGCCAACGGCGTCGAGGTGCCGGACACCGTGGCCGAGGACGGCAGCTACTATCCGCACGTGCCGCTGTTCGCGGGGCTGCAGGTCTACACCTCCGTCGGCAAGAAGGGGCCGGCCAACAAGGCCGTCGCCGAGGCGCTCGACAAGGCGGGCAAGCTGCTGGCGTCCGGGCGCATCACCCATTCCTATCCGCATTCATGGCGCTCCAAGGCGCCGGTCATCTTCCGCAATGCGCCGCAGTGGTTCATCGCCATGGACAAGCCGATCGCCGAGATCGGCGGCACCCTGCGCGAGAAGGCGCTGGCGGCGATCGACGCCACGCGTTTCGTGCCGCGCGCCGGCTACAATCGCCTGCGCAGCATGATCGAGCAGCGGCCCGACTGGTGCGTGTCGCGCCAGCGCGCCTGGGGCGTGCCGATCGCCGTGTTCGTCAACAAGCAGACCGGCGAACCGCTGCGCGATCCCGAGGTGATGGTGCGCATCGTCGAGGCCTTTCGCCAGGAAGGCGCCGACGTCTGGTTCGAGAGTCCGCCCGAGCGGTTCCTTGGCAACAAGTACAAGGCTGAGGACTACGAACAGGTGCGTGACATCCTCGATGTCTGGTTCGACTCGGGCTCGACCCACGCCTTCACGCTCGAGGGCAATCCCGAGCTCAAATGGCCGGCCGACCTCTATCTCGAAGGCTCCGATCAGCATCGCGGCTGGTTCCATTCCTCTTTGCTCGAGAGCTGCGGCACGCGGGGCCGCGCGCCCTATGACGGCGTGCTGACGCACGGCTTCACGCTCGACGAGCAGGGCCGCAAGATGTCCAAGTCGCTGGGCAACATCACCGCCCCGCAGTCGGTGTGCGACCAGTACGGTGCCGACATCCTGCGCCTGTGGGTGGTCGGCACGGATTACACCGAGGATCAGCGCATCGGTCCCGAGATCCTGAAGCACCAGGCCGAGGCCTATCGCCGGCTGCGCAACACGCTGCGCTACCTTCTGGGCAGCCTCGACGGCTACTCGGCGGCAGAGACTGTCGCCCATGCCGACATGCCGGAACTCGATCGCTGGGTGCTGCATCGTCTGGCCGAACTCGACGCCATGTTCCGGCCGGCCGTCGACGACTTCGACTTCCACAAGATCGCGACGGAACTGCACAATTTCTGCGCCGTCGACCTGTCTGCCTTCTATTTCGACATCCGCAAGGACGCGATCTACTGCGACGCCCCCAAGGCCTTGCGGCGGCGGGCGGCACGTACGGTGATGGCGGAGCTGTTCTCCTTTCTCACCGCCTGGCTTGCGCCGATCACCTGTTTCACGGCCGAGGAGGCCTGGCTTGCGCGGCCCGGCGACATGCCGGACGGCGACGTGGAAAGCGTGCATCTGCGGCTCTATCCGCAGATCCCGACGGTCTGGCTCGACACCGCGCTGGGTGACAAGTGGCGTACGATCCGGTCGGTACGGCGCGTCGTCACCGGGGCGCTCGAGCTGGAGCGCGCCGAGAAGCGCATCGGCTCGAGTCTGCAGGCGGCACCCCGCGTGCATGTCGCCGCCGAGCACATGAAGGCGTTCGACGGCATCGACCTCGCCGAGATCTGCATCACCTCGGGGGGCGAACTCGCGGAGGACCAGGGACCCGCCGGCGCTTTCACTCTGCCGGACGTGGCGGGCGTCTCCGTCGAGCCGCTGCCGGCGCACGGTACGAAGTGCGCCCGCTGCTGGCAGGTGCTGGAGGAAGTCGGCAAGTCGACGAGTCATCCGTTGCTCTGCCGCCGCTGTGAAGACGCGGTGACGGCATGATCCCCATTGTGCTTTCCTCCTCCCGCTTCGAGCGCCGAGACAGGGTGCGGGGAAGCAGGCAGGACGCATGAGGCCGATCGACCGTCAGGCCATGGTGCTGGTCCTGGTCACGCTGCTGGCCGACCAGATCTCCAAGCAGCTCCTGCTGGGCTACCTCCTTCAGGCGGGTGCCGTCGTCACGGTGATCGACGGTTTCTTCCGCCTGGTCGTCGTCTGGAACCGTGGCGTGAGCTTCGGCCTGCTGGGCGGCGACACGGCGCTGCCGCCCTGGGTCCTGTCGGCCGTCGCGATCGCCGTCTGCATCGGCCTTTTCCTCTGGCTGCGGCGAACCGACCGGCCGCTCACCGGATGGGGCATCGGCCTTGTCATGGGGGGCGCCATCGGCAATGTTATCGACCGCGCCCGCTGGGGAGCGGTGTTCGACTTCGCCGATTTCCACATAGGCCAATGGCATTGGCCGGCCTTCAATGTCGCCGACTCGGCGATCGTTGTCGGTGTCGGTCTGATGCTGATCGATTCACTCCTCAGCGAACGCCAACGGGCGCCCTGATACGGCCATGATCGGCGGACAAAAGCGGATTCTGAAGGACGAACGATGCGAACGATCCTGAACCCGGCAACACTGCTCGCCCTCGGAGCTCTTGCTTTAGGTGGGTGCAGTGCTTTCGAGAACCTCGGCGGCGGCAAGAAAGTGTCGCCCGACGAGTTCAAGATTGTCTCCCATTCGCCGCTCACCATGCCGCCCAATGCCGAGCTGCGCCCGCCGCGCCCTGGTGAACCACGCCCGCAGGAAGTGACCCCGGCGGACCAGGCCAAGGAAGCCCTGTCGCCGGCGCTGGGCGCCCGTCCTCAGCGCAATGCAGTCCTGACTGGCACGTCGACGGCCACCCGCACGGGCTCGGAACAGGCCCTCGTCCAGCGCGCCGGCGGCAGCAATATCGATCCCAACATCCGCAGCCGGGTGAATCAGGACACCAAGACGATCAACGACAGCGACAAGAGTTTCGTCGACAGCCTGATCTTCTGGCAGGATCCGCAGCCCAGCGGTGTCGTCGTCGATCCGACCAAGGAGCAGCAGCGGCTGCGCGAGGCGCAGGCCTCGGGCCAGCCGGTGGCTGGCAACACGCCGACCATCACCCGTCGCAAGCGCGGGCTGCTCGAAGGCATCTTCTGAGCGCGGGGCCGAAGTCGCGCCGCCGCACGCTGCTCGGCGGCCTGGTTGCGGCAGGGGCGGCGCTGGCCTTGCCGCGGCCGTCGCTCGCCAGGCTCTTCACCGTCGAACGTCGCCTTTCAGAGGTCTTCACCCTCGCCAACGGCCTGCAGGTCGTCGTACTGCCGTCGAGCCGGGCGCCGATCGTCAATCAGCTCGTGGTCTACAAGGTCGGCAGTGCCGACGAGGTCTACGGCAAGACAGGCCTCGCCCATTTCCTCGAACACATGATGTTCAAGGGCACGGCAACGGTCGGGCCGGCGGAATTCTCGCGCATCGTTTCGCGCAACGGCGGCCGCGACAACGCCTACACCAGCTACGACACGACGGGCTACTATCAGACGGTCTCGCCCGAGCGGCTGGAGATGGTCATGCGCATGGAGGCCGACCGCATGGTCAACCTGCGCATCACGGAGAAGGAACTGATTCCCGAGCGGCAGGTCGTGCTCGAGGAGCGCCGCATGCGCATCGACAATTCGCCGGCGGCGCTGCTCGGCGAGGCGGTGCAGGAGCAGCTCTATGGCCGCCACAAGCCGTACGGCATGCCCATCGCCGGTTACGCCGACGACATCAAGAAGCTCAATGTCCAGGATCTGCTGACCTTCTACCACAAGCACTATGCGCCCAATAATGCCGTGTTGATCGTGGCGGGCGACACCACGCCCGAGCGGGTGCGCAAGCTCGCAGAGAAATACTACGGCCCGGTCCCGCGGCGGCGCATCGCAGCGAGGCGCCGACCGGCGATCGGCGCCACCGATCTGCCGCAGCGCGTGACCCGCGCCGACGCCCGCGTCGCCGAGCCGCGCTGGTCGCGCTACTACCTGGCGCCGTCCTATCACAAGGGCGAGACGCGCCATGCCTATGCGCTGCAGGTGCTGGCGCGTCTGCTGGGCGGCGGCGAGACCAGCCGCCTGTGGCGCGACCTTGTCGTCGAGCGCAAGATCGCCCTGTCGGCCTGGGCGGGCTACAGTCCGAACAGCCTCGGCCTTACGTCGTTCGATCTTGGCGTGCATCCGGCGTCGGGAACGCTGATGGCCGATGTCGAGAACGCCATCGCCGTGCAGCTTGACCGGCTGCTCGACAAGGGTGTCTCCGCCGAAGAGGTCATGCGCGCCCAGAACCAGCTGCTGGCAGCTGCGATCTATGCGCAGGATTCGCTGCAGAGCGGCCCGCGCATCTACGGCAATGCGCTGGGCGTCGGCGGCACCGTGGCCGATATCGATGCCTGGCCGCAGCGCATCGCGGCGGTGACGGCGGACGACGTGGTCGCCGCCGCGCGGCACGTCTGGCTGCCCACCGGACTCGTGACGGCCCTGCTGACCCCGCAGGGAGGCATGCGGTGAGCCGATTGCTGGCGCTGCTGCTGGGACCTCTCGCTCTGCTGGGCGTGCTGCTGGGGCTGCCGGCCGCTGCCGGCGCCATCGACATCAGGACGGTGACCACGCCGCGCGGCATCAAGGCCTGGCTGGTCCAGGACAAGAGTGCGCCGGCCCTGTCGCTGTCCTTCTCCTTCGCGGGCGGCACGGCGTCGGACCCGGCCGGCCGGTCGGGCGTCACAAACCTCATGGCCACGCTGCTCACCGACGGGGCGGGGACCCTGTCCGCACAGGCCTTCCGCGCGCGGCAGGAGGCCGCCGCCGTCTCGCTGGGCTTCGGCGCCTCGCTCGACCGGCTGGGTGGCAGCCTGCGCGTGCTGTCCGCCAACCGGGAAGAGGGCTTCGAACTGCTCAAGCTGGCGCTCACCGCGCCGCGCTTCGATGCCGACATGATCGACCAGCGACGCGCCCAGGTCGTCGCCTCGATCAACCAGGCCAGCCAGCGGCCTGGTGCGGTCGCCGGCCGCGCCCTGATGGAAACGGAGTTCGCAGGGCAGCCCTATGCCGCCGACCCCGACGGCACGCCGGCCGATCTCAAGGCGATCACGCGCGACGACCTGCAGCGTCGCGCCGGCGAACTGCTGATCCGCAACGGGCTGATCGTGGCCGCCGTCGGTGACATCGACGAGGCCGAGCTGGCGCGGCTGCTCGATCACGCCTTCGGCGACCTGCCGCCGGGGACGCCGCCCGCCCTGCCGCCTTCGTGGACACCGCCAGCGGCCGCGCGCACCATCGTCATCGAGCGGCCGGTGCCGCAGAGCACGGTGCTGATGGGGTTGCCCGGCATCATGCGGGACGATCCCGACTGGTACGCCGCGCTGATTCTCAACCAGATCCTGGGCGGCAGCGGCCAGCAGTCACGGCTGTTCCACGAAGTCCGCGAGAAGCGCGGCCTCGCCTACGGCGTCTCGTCCGGCCTGCGCGTCTACAGGAAGGCGGCGCTGCTCGTGATCTCGACGGCGAGTGCCAACGAGCGCGTCGCCGAGGCGATCCGCGTGGTGCGCAACGAGCTCGTGCGGCTGCGCACGGAGGGGCCGACGGAGCAGGAACTCGCCGACGCCAAGACCTATCTCACCGGCTCGCTGGCGCTATCGCTCGATTCGTCTGCCGCGATCGCGGGCCTGCTGCATTCGATGCAGGTCGACGACCTGCCGGCCGATCACCTCACGAAGCGTGCCGGCCTGATCGCGAGCGTGAAGCTCGACGATGTCCGAAGGATCGCCCGCCGCCTGCTGCGCGAGGATGCGGCGATCACCGTGGTCGTGGGCAAGCCCGTTGGCGTCGGCGCCGGTGGCGCTCCACAGGAGGACGGGCGTAGGCTGAATGCGCCATGAGCGTGCAAACCGATCGCGGCCTTAGGCGGCTTCCCTCTACCCTGGTCAACCGCATCGCCGCGGGCGAGGTCGTCGAGCGTCCTGCCAGCGCGGTCAAGGAGCTGGTCGAGAATGCGATCGATGCCGGTGCGCGGCGCATCACGGTGACGCTCAAGGAAGGCGGCCGCGGCTTCGTCTCGGTCGTCGACGACGGTATCGGCATGTCGCCCGGGGAACTGGCGCTGGCCGTCGAGCGGCATTGCACTTCCAAGCTGCCCGATGACGACCTGAGCGACATCCGCACACTCGGCTTCCGCGGCGAGGCTCTGCCGTCGATCGCCTCGGTCAGCCGTTTCGTCATCACGTCGCGGCCGGCGAGCGCCGACACGGCCTGGAGTCTCGCCATCGAAGGCGGCGCCAAGGGCGAGGTGCGGCCGGCGGCGCATCCGCCCGGCACCCGCGTCGAGGTGCGCGACCTCTTCTTCGCCACGCCGGCACGGTTGAAGTTCCTCAAGGAGCCGCGCACCGAGTCGAGCCATGTCGCCGACGCGCTGCGCCGGCTCGCGATGGCGCATCCGGCGGTCGCCTTCCGGCTCGACAGTGAAGAGAGGACGCTGATCGACCTGCCGGCTGCGGCCGCGTCGCTGCTCGACCAGGAGGTGGATGCCGCGCGCCTGCAGCGGCTCGGCGCGATCATGGGACGTGAGTTTGCCGACAATGCCGTGGCGATCGATGCCAACCGCGAGGGGTTTCGCCTCACCGGCTTCGCCGGCCTGCCGACGCTCAACAGGCCGACCGGCCAGCATCAATATCTCTTCGTCAATGGCCGGCCGGTGCGCGACAAGCTCCTGGCCGGCGCCGTGCGTGGCGCCTATCAGGATTTCCTGGCGCGCGACCGCCATCCGATGGTCGCGCTGTTCCTCGAGGCGCCGACGGCGATGATCGACGTCAACGTCCATCCGGCCAAGACCGAAGTGCGCTTCCGCGATGCCGGTATCGTGCGCGGTCTGATCGTCGGCGCGTTGCGCAACGCACTGGCCGCTGCCGGTCATCGTGCCAGCACGACGGTGTCGGATGCCGCGCTCGGCGCGTTGCGGCCGCATACCGGCTATTCGGCTCCGCTACCGCTCGGCCATCGCAATGGCGGCGGCCATGCCGTGCCGGTGCCGCGCGCACTGGCGGAGGGGGCGGCACAGTTCATGGCGCCGCTGGCCCAGCCGTCGGCGCGCTTTGAGGCGCCGCCGGCCGAGGCGGCGGACGGCAACGGGCTGCACTATCCCCTCGGCGTGGCCCGGGCGCAGCTGCACGAGACCTACATCGTCGCCCAGACGGAGCAGGGTGTGGTGATCGTCGACCAGCACGCCGCGCACGAGCGGTTGACGCACGAGCGGCTGAAGAGCCAGCTCGAAACCGAGGGCGTGAAGCGGCAGGCGCTGCTGCTGCCCGAGGTCGTCGAGTTGGGCGAAGATGGCGCGCGCCGGCTCGCTCAGCGCGCGCCGGAGCTCGCCGAGCTCGGCCTTGTGCTGGAGCCGTTCGGCGTCGGCGCCGTCGTGGTGCGCGAGACGCCCTCGGTTCTGGGCGAACTCGACGTGCAGGGGCTGGTGCGCGACCTTGCCGATGAGCTCGCCGAGATGGGCGACCATCTGTCCCTCAAGGAGCGCATCGAGGAGGTGTGCGGCACGCTCGCCTGTCACACCTCGGTGCGTGCCGGGCGCCGGCTCGCGATCGAGGAGATGAACGCGCTCTTGCGCCAGATGGAGGCCACGCCACATTCTGGTCAGTGCAACCATGGCCGACCGACCTACGTCGAGCTGAAGCTGGCCGACATCGAGCGGCTGTTTGGAAGACGATGAAGCGCATCCTGTTCGCGTTGTCCCTCCTGTCGGTCGCGAGCGCCGCCGCCGCGCAGACTCCGCCGCCGACATCGGCGTTGGACGGCGATTGGCGCGGCCGCAGCGACGGCGGCTCCTGCAACGCGCCGCTCGACTATGTGATCACCATCGAGAACGGTTTCGTCGATGGCTCAGCCTACGACACGACCGCACATGGCCCCGTGCCCAACCTGAAGAAAGCGCCGCCGCCGGCGCCGACGCCGGGCCTGTGGCAGATCCACGGCCTGGCCAGGGACAGCGGCAGCTTCTCGCTGATCACCGTCGCCTCGGTGAAGGGCAGCGACCGTCGGGAAGGCAAGCTCACGGCGCGCAGCGAGGCCGGCAGCCTCGTGATCAGCGAGAATGGCGGCTGCCGGCGCACGGTGCGGCTGGTCAGGGGATAGGAAGCCGGCGCGCGCGCAGGGCGAGCAGAACGCCCGACCCCGCGCGCTTGGCGAATTTCGGGATGGCAGCGATCGTGTCGGCATCAGCATGCATCTCCTCGAATTGCGGCGGCGCGAAGCCTGCCGCCCGTAGCGCTGCGGCGAACTCCGTCTTGTCGTGCGGATGGCTGGGCAGGGCGTAGGTCACGCCGTCGCGCTCGAAGTGGCCGCCGAGGTCGGTCGCCAGCATGTCGGGATGGATTTCGGCGACGAACAGCAGGCCGCCCGGCACAAGGTGGTGCGCCGCTCGTGCGACCGTGGAGGATACCTGCGGGCAATGCTCCAGCACCAGTGTGATGACGGCAAGATCGAAGGCGGCGGCCGGCAGCGCCGACCAGTCACCGTCGAGATCGGCCTGAACGAGCCGTGCACGGCCAGCGGTGATCTCGCCCGCCATCCGCTTCGCGGCCTGGGCCAGCATGGCCGCCGAGCCGTCGAGCCCAGCGACCGACGTCGCGCCGCACGCGAGCGCACGGGCCAGGATGCGGCCGGTACCGCAGCCGATGTCGAGCATGCGGGCGCCGGCGAAAGGTGGCGGACGCCGGTCGAGATGGTGCTCGACCGCGGCGATCATGGGATTGTCCTGCGCATCGTAGCCGTCGGCCCACGCGGCATAGCCCCGCCGCACGTCGGTTCTGATCAGATGGCCTGTCGGGTTGCTCGTCGAATTGCCTTGGCTCATGACAGTGCTCTCCGTGCGACGGCCTTACCCGGCCGCTTATGGAGCACTGATTTGTCGCCGGCTGCGCCGACGGTCCGCCAGACGCCGTCGTCTACCAGCGTGCCGCCGTCGATTCAAGCTGCGCGCTACTGCGCCGCGATGCGTTCCTCGGCGCCGGCGAGCAGCCGGAAGAAGGCATCCTGTGGCTTTTCCAGGATGAACATCGCCTTGGCGTCGAGGCCGAGGTTGATGCCGCGCAGCACGGCGCCACTGACGCCATGGCCGACCACGACCGTGCGGACGCCGGATGCCGAGATCTCGGCCAGCATCTCCAGGCAGCGCGACCTGAGCGCCGTGTGCGTCTCGCCGTTGGGCGGGCTGTAGCCATGCGGATCGGCGCGCCAGTCATCCATCACGGTGGGATGCGTGACCTCGATCTCCTGCCGGCTCAGCCCCTCCCAGTCGCCGTAGCCCAGCTCGACCAGCCGCGGATCGTCGCGCCAGCCGCCCGGGTCGAGGCCGATCTCGCGGCCGATGATCTCCGAGGTCTCGCGCACGCGACCGAGCGGGCTGCGCAGGAAGAGGGTCGGGCCGGGCTCGCGCACCAGCTCCGCCTTCAGCGTGCGTCCCATGGCCAGCGCCTGCAGGCGGCCACGTTCGGTGAGCGGCGAGTCCTTCAGCCCCTGCATGCGCCGCTCGGTGTTCCAGGCAGTCTCGCCGTGGCGCAGTACGTAGAGTGGAGCGACGAGTCTCATGACGGAGCACGCAGGATGACGATCTTGGCCGCACCGTAGCGCCGTTCGTCGACGATCGTGAAGCCTGACGGAGGAGCAAGGTCCTCATTGTGCGCGAGCTCGACGGTGGCAACGGCGCCGGGCGCCAGCCAGCCTGCGGCCGCGAGGGCGGCCAGTGCCGGTGCCGCGAGGCCCGAGCGATAGGGCGGGTCGAGAAAGACCAGGCCGCACGGTTCGCGTGCCGGCGGCGGCCGTGTCGCGTCGGCGCGCACGACCTTGCCTGTGCCGGTTTCCCCGAGCTTGCGCAGGTTCTCGCCGATCAGCCGGACCGCCGTCGCATCGTTGTCGAAGAAAGTTGCGTGGGATGCGCCACGCGACAGCGCTTCCAGCCCGAGAGCGCCGGAACCGGCGAAGGCGTCGAGCACGCGCGCACCGTTCAGCGGCGAGGTGCCGTCCTCGCGCCAGCCGGCATGCGCCAGGATGTTGAAAAGCGATTCGCGGGCGCGACTCGAGGTCGGCCGCGTCGTCTGGCCCTCCGGTGCGGCGATCATGCGGCCGCGATGCCTGCCGCCGACGATGCGCAGCATCAGTGCCGCCTCGGTGCCGGCTTGTGTCCGGACTTCGGCTTGGGCTTCGCCCAGCCTGTCTTGCGCGGCGGCGGCTTGAGGCCCAGCAGGCTGTCGAGCGCCTGCGATGGCACCTCCTCGACCGTACCGCGCTCCAGTTCGCCGAGATGGAACGGCCCGAAGGCGACCCGAATCAGCCGCATGACCGGCAGGTCGAGATGGGCCAGCACGCGGCGCACCTCGCGATTCTTACCTTCGCTGAGGGCGATCTCCAGCCAGGCATTGGTGCGCTGCTGGCGCTCCAGCCGCGCCTGGATAGCGCCGTAGCGTACGCCCTCGATGGTGATGCCGTTCGCCAGCTCCGCCAGCCGCATCTCGTCGACCATGCCGTGGACGCGCGCACGGTAGCGCCGGATCCAGCCGTTGGCCGGCAGCTCGAGGCGGCGCGCGAGCCCGCCGTCGTTGGTCAGCAGCAGCAGCCCTTCCGACATGAAGTCGAGACGCCCTACCGTCACCACGCGCGGCATTGTCTTGGGCAGCGCGTCGAAGACCGTCGGCCGGCCCTGCGGATCGCGCGCCGTCACCAGTTCGCCGGTCGGCTTGTGATAGCGCCACAGGCGTGGCCGGTCGGCGTCGGGCAGCAGCTTGCCATCGACTTCGATCCGGCTCTTCCCGGTGACGACGAAGGCCGGCGTGTCCAGCACCTGGCCGTCCACCTTGACGCGGCCGGCCGCGATCCAGCGCTCGGCGTCGCGGCGGGAGCACAGGCCGGCGCGGGCGAGCCGCTTGGCGATTCTTTCGGGTTCGCTCACTTGCCTGCCGCCGCTCCCAGGAAGGCGCGGAACAGCCGGGCATCGCCCTCAGAGATCAGGAACTCCGGATGCCATTGCACGCCGATGCAGAATCGATAGCGCGGCGCTTCGATGCCCTCGATCACGCCGTCCGGCGCGGTGGCGTTCACCACGATGCCGGCGGGTGCATCGGCCGCGGCCTGGTGATGCGCGCTGTTCACCTGCAGCTCGTCGGCACCGACGATGTCATGCAGCCGGGTGCCGTGAGCCACGCGCACCGTGTGGCCGGGCTCGTTGCGTGGGTTGGGCTGCTCGTGCGCCAGCGCCGCCTCTATGGCGTCGGGAATATGCTGGATCAGCTTGCCACCCAGCACGACGTGGAGCAGTTGCTGGCCGCCGCAGATGCCCAGCACCGGCTTGTCCTGGTTCAACGCTCCCCGGGTGACGGCGAACTCGAAGGCGGTGCGGCGGTCCTTGGTGACGACCGTGGCATGCTTCTCGCCGCCGCCGTAATAGGAGGGATCGACGTCGAAGGCGCCGCCGGTCACGACCAGGGCGTCGATGCGTTCGAGGTAGTCACCGACACGGTCGGGCTCATGCGGCAGCGCGACCGGCAGGCCGCCGGCCGCGCCGATCGCGTCGAGGTAGTTCTGGCGCAACGCATACCAGGGAAACTTGGAGTATCCGCCGGGCTTTTCAGCATCCAGCGTCACGCCGATGAGGGGACGGAGCATGCGTTCAGGATATCACACTTTCCGTCCCCTCGAGGTCACGACGATGCGGCGACGTTCCTTGGCACGTCCTTGAAGGGCTTGTCGGTATCGACGCTGGGTTCCTTGGGCATCTTGAGCACGCGCTCGGAGATGATGTTGCGCTGGATCTCGTCGGTACCGCCGGCGATCGAGGTCGCCGGCACGGAAACCAGGATCTCGGCGATGACGCCGCCCATCGGGCTGTCCTCGCCCGTCAGCAGGGCATCGGCGCCCGACAGGTAGGTGTGCACGCGCGCCGCCTGGCGCGCGACGTGGCTCGACACCAGCTTGCCGAGCGATCCTTCCGGCCCTTGCGGCTTGCCCTGCTCCTGCGCGGCGCGGGCGCGCCGGGCGGTCCATTCCGCGGCCTTCGACATGATCAGCAGTCGTGCGATCTCCTGGCGCACGACCGGATCGGCGATCTTGCCCGTGGCGCGTGCCCGTTCCATCACCAGGTCGACGCGGCCAGCCCGCTGTGGATACCACCTGTAGGGCTCCATCGTCGTCGCGATCTCGGCCCTTTCCTCGTCGTAGATGCGGCCCTGGCGGCCGGACGCGGTTGCCCAGCTGCGCAGGCCGTCAGCGCCGCGCCGCTCGTGCATCAGGGTGGTGGTCGCCACCGTCCAGCCGTCGCCCACGTCGCAGACCATGAACTCCGGCTCGACGATGGCGTCGGTCATGAACACCTGGTTGAACGAGGCGTGGCCGTTCATCTGCTTCAGCGGATGGACCTGTACACCGGGCTGCTTCATGTCGAGGACGAAGTAGGCGAGCCCCTTGTGCTTGGTCACGTCCCAGTTGGCGCGCGCCAGCAGCAGGCCCCAGTGCGCCTTGTGTGCGCTGGTCGTCCAGACCTTCTGGCCGTTGATCACCCACTTGTTGCCGAGTCGCTCGGCGCGGGTTACGGCACCCGCCATGTCCGAGCCGCTGCCCGGCTCGCTGAAAAGCTGGCACCAGGTGTCCTCGCCGGTGAGGATGCGGCGCAGGAATTTCTGCTTATGGAAGTCCGTGCCGTGCGCCAGGATCGTCGCGGCGGCCAGCGTGCGGATGCCGGCCTTGGCGACGCCGACCGCACCGATGCGCGCGAATTCCTCGTCGACGATGGTGTTGAAGGCCACGGGCAGGCCGCGGCCATACCACTCTTTCGGCCAATGTGGTGCGCCCCAGCCGGAATCGATCAGCTTGTTGCGCCATTCGATGAGGCCGTAATCGGCATTCCAGTTGGCTTCCAGCCAAGCGCGCACCTCGGCGCGGACGGAGCTTTCGGTCGGTTCGTTCATGGTTGGTTCGCTCATGATCTGGCCTCAATGCTTCCAGTGCCGCATCATCAGTTCGCGATGCTCGTTGGCATCGCCGAACAGAACCTCCGAGCTCTTGGCGCGCTTGAACCAGAGATGCGTGTCGTTGTCCCAGGTGAAGCCGATGCCGCCATGCATCTGCACGGCATGGATGGCGGTCTGCAGGTACGCCTCGGCGGCGCAGGCCTTGGCCAGGGAGGCGACGGCCCCCAGGTCTTCGTCGCCTTCGTCCAGCGCTGCTGCCGCGTAGTAGGCCGCGGACTTGGCAAGTTCGACATCGACCAGCATGTCGGCAGCCTTGTGCTTGGTGGTCTGGAAGGAGGCGATCGAGCGGCCGAACTGCATGCGCATCTTGACGTAGGCCAGTGCGTCCTCGCGCAGGCGTTCGGCGCCACCAACCATCTCGTTGGCGAGCAGGATCGCGGCCTGCTGCATGGTGCGGGCGAAGGGGGTCGCTGCGGCGTCGGCTTCACCCAGCAGCCTGGCCTCGACATGGACAAAGGTGAGACGGGCGAGCTTGCGCGTCTCGTCCATGGTCTTGAGCGCGCGGCGCTGCAGGCCGGGCGTGTCGCTCGAGACCACGAAGAAGGACAGTCCGTCCTCGCCCTGCGAACCGGGACGGCGCGCCACCACGACGATGAGGTCGGCCGTGTGCCCGTCGATCACGAAGCTTTTGGTTCCCTCCAGCCGCCACGTCGCGCCGGACGGTGTTGCCATCGTGGTCACGCCTTCGGCGTCGTTGCGCCCGCTGTCCTCAGCGAAGGCGAAGGCGGCGGTGGTGTCGCCCGAGGCGATCGACGGCAGCAGGGCCGCTTTCTGCTCCTCGCTGCCGGCGTTCAGGATCGCAGCGGAAGCCAGGACCGTGGAGAGGAAGGGCGCGCATGTCAGCCCGCGGCCCATCTCCTCCAGGACGATCGCCAGGTCGGCCTGGCCGAAGCCCTGCCCACCATATTGCTCGGGGATGTGGATGGCGGTCAGCCCAAGTTCCTGGTTCAATTTGCGCCAGGTGTCACGCTCGTAGCCGGCTTCGGTCGCCATCAGGCGGCGGACCTCCTTGGTCGGCGATCGTGCCTCGAGGGCACGCCGGAGGCCGGTCCGGAACTCGTCTTGCTCCGGCGTGAAGCTGAACCGCATGAACGTACTCCTCCCAACCCGTTGTCGCGGCTATTTTCCTTCTTATGAACGAGCCGACAAGACCGTCTCCCATGGATCATGCCCTGGCGGAGGCGCGCGCTGCCGCAGAGCGGGGGGAGGTGCCTGTCGGTGCGGTGATCGTGGGCTCGGACGGGGCGATTCTGGCCGCTGCCGGGAATCGCACGGAGGAACTGAATGATCCGACCGCGCACGCCGAAATGCTGGCCATCCGCGCGGCGGGTGCCCGGCTGGGTGCGCCACGGCTGTTCCAGTGCGACCTCTACGTCACGCTGGAACCTTGTCCGATGTGCGCCCAAGCGATCTCCTTTGCGCGCATCCGCCGTCTCTACTGGGGGGCCGCCGACCCCAAGGGCGGGGGGATTGAGCACGGCCCGAGAATCTTCAGCCAACCGACCTGCCATCATCGGCCGGAACTTTATCCGGGTGTCGGCGAGCAGGAGGCGGCGCACTTGCTGCGCCACTTTTTTCGCGACCGCCGCTAAGGCACGGATCGCCCGTGCACTCCAACGGCTTCGGCTCGAGCCACTCGCGACGCACGTCCCCGTCGACGTCCATGTCCGCTTCGGCGGCTGCGGTGCGGCGGTGCTCGAAATCCCCGGGTGACAGGCGTGACAGCGCCCATACGGCTGCACCACGTACGAGTGGAGAGGGGTCGGCCAGCAGCTTTTCAACGGCCGGCAGCGCGACTCCTGGCGTGCCGCAATTGCCGAGCGCGTAGGCGACGTTCCGGACGAAGCGGTCACGACCGGTGCGCTTCACGGCCATGCCGGCGAAGCGCTTGCGGAACGCCGCATCGTCGAGCGTCGCCAGCTCGGCAAGCGCGGGCGCGTCCGGCGCCGGCTGCGGCACGAGCGCCGCGTCGCGCGCCTGACGCGCGAATTTGTTCCAGGGGCAGACGGCAAGGCAGTCGTCGCAGCCGTAGATTCGGTTGCCAAGCAGCGGACGCAGCTCGCGGTCGATCGGTCCTTCATGCTCGATGGTGAGGTAGGAGATGCAGCGGCGCGCCTCGAGCCTGTAGGGTGCGGGGAAGGCGTTCGTCGGACAGACGTCGAGGCAGGCGCGGCACCGGCCGCAATGATCCGTCTCCGGCGTGTCGGCCGGCAGTTCGACCGAGAGCAGGATTTCGCCCAGGAACAGCCACGACCCGAACCGCCGCGACACCAGGTTGGTGTGCTTGCCCTGCCAGCCATGGCCGGCGAGTTGCGCGGCCGGCTTTTCCATCAGCGGGGCCGTGTCGACGAAGACCTTGAGGTCGTGCCGGTAGGTGTCCCAGATGAATCGGCCAAGCGCCTTCAGCCGGCTCTTCATCACCTCGTGGTAGTCGCGGCCCTGGGCATAGACCGAGATCGCCGCCCGCTCGTCGTGCCTCAGGATGTCGAGGGGATCGACCGCGGGCGCGTAGTTGAGTGCCAGCGACACGATCGTCCGGGCCTGGGGCCACAGCCTGTGCGGATCGGCGCGCTCTTCGGTGCGTTCACCGAGCCAGCCCATGTCGCCCTGCCATCCCGAGTCGAGGAAGGTGCCGAGCTGCTGCAATCGCTGCTGGCGTGCGTCGGCCGCGAGGATGGCGGGCGCGAATCCCACGGCGTCGAAGCCCAGCCGCATTGCCTCGGCGCGGATGCGGTCGCGCAGTTCCGGCGGCGTCGCGCGCCGCGGCGGGCGCTTGGGAACCGGCGGCTGGCGGGTCATCCGCGGCCACGATAGGAGGCGACGCCGGTATCGGGCAGCCACAGGCCCTTGGGCGGTGCGCCGGTCTGCCAGAACACGTCGATCGGCATGCCGCCGCGCGGGTACCAGTAGCCGCCGATCCTGAGCCAGCGCGGCGCCAGCTCCTTCACCAGCCGCCGGCCGATCAGGAGCGTGCAGGCTTCGTGGAAATCGGCATGGTTGCGGAAACTAGCCAGATAGAGCTTCAGCGACTTGCTCTCGACCAGGCGGCGCCGCGGCGCATAGTCGATCACGAGATGGGCGAAGTCCGGCTGACCCGTCACCGGGCAGAGCGTCGTGAACTCGGGTGCCGTGAAGCGCACCAGATACAGCAGGCCGGGCTGGGGATTTGGTACGGCTTCCAGGACGGCCTGGTCCGGGGAATCGGGCAGCGCTGCGGGGCGGCCGAGCTGGCTGAGCTTGGGGTATTTAGTCATGTCGCCATCATATGCTAAGCGAACAGCCATGACCCACCGCGTTGCCATCGTGGGCGCGGGCCCCGCCGGCTGCTATGCCGCCGACGGGCTGCTGCGCACCAATCCCGACCTGCATGTCGACATCATCGACCGTCTTCCGACCCCCTATGGGCTGGTGCGGGCCGGCGTCGCGCCGGACCATCAGGGCACCAAGGCCGTGGTCAGGCAGTTCGAGCGCCTGCTCGCGCAGCCCGACGTGCGCTTTGCGGGCAATATCGAGGTCGGCCGCGATCTGTCATGGGACGAGCTGGCCGATGCCTACGACGTCGTCATCGTGGCGACCGGCATGGTCGTCGACCGCAAGCTCGGCGTGCCGGGCGAGGACCAGCCGCATGTCTGGGGGTCTTGGCGCTTCGTGGCCTGGCTGAACGGCCACCCCGATTTCCGTGCGGCCCCTGATCTCTCGGCCGTGCGTTCCGTGGCGGTGATCGGCAATGGCAACGTGGCGCTCGACGTCGCTCGGCTGCTGGCCAAGACCGCCGAGGAGATGGCGAAAAGCGACATCGTACCGGAGGCTGGGGCCGCCATCGCCGCCGCGCCCATCACCGACATCCACGTGATCGGGCGCCGCGGTCCCGAACATGCCTCCTTCACCAACAATGAGCTGGCGGAGATGGGGCGACTGGCGCGCGCCGTGGTAGTGACGGATGCTGCGATTCTCGACGTCGTGCCGCCTGCCACTGGTCCGACGCCCGAACGCCTGCGCAAGACCAAGAATCTCGAAATCCTGAAGGGCTTTGCCGCCAACGAGATCGGGGCGAAGCCCGTGACCGTGCACTTCCGGTTCAACGCCGCGCCCGTGGCCATCGGGCCGCATCAGATCGAGCTCACCACGGGGACACTGCCGACCGACCTCGTCGTCACCTGCATCGGCTATACGGGGCAGGATTTCCCGCGGCGCGAAAATATCTTTCCGGTGGGCTGGGCGCGGCGCGGGCCGAGCGGAACCATTCCGACCAACCGCACCGACAGCCATGCCGTGGCGAAGGAAGTCCTCGCCTGGCTCGGCGACCGCGATCCCAAGAGCGGTCCGGACATCCTGCCCGTGGCGGTCGATGCCGCCGGCTGGCACCGCATCGACAAGCACGAGATCGCGGCGGGCGCCGCAATCGGCCGGCCGCGCGTCAAATTGACGGAATGGCAGGCGCTGTTGGACATCGCCGAAGCCGGCTGACGGCTCTATTCTTGCTCCCGACCGGGGAGCGTCATCAGGGAGTTATCATGCTGAAGTTAGGTCGTCGCCTCGCGTGCGCGATTGTCGCCGCTGCCGCCTTTGCAGGGCCGGCAGCAGCGCAGGGCACGCTGAAGATCGCGCTGCACTCGGACCTCAAGATCGTCGATCCGATCTGGACGACGGCGCTGATCACCACCCACCACGGCAACATGATCTACGACACGCTGTTTGCGCTGGACGAGAAGCTCCAGATCAAGCCGCAGATGGTCGACAAGTGGGAGGTCTCGCCGGACAAGCTCACCTGGACCTTCACGCTGCGCGACGGGCTGGAATGGCATGACGGCCAGCCCGTGACGGCGGAGGACTGCATCGCCTCGCTGCGTCGCTGGGGCGCCAAGGACGGCATGGGCCAGAAGCTGATGAGCATCGTGGCCGATCTTTCGGCGCCAGACGCCAAGACCATCAAGATGGTGTTGAAGCAACCTTACGGAATGGTGCTGGAGACGCTCGGCAAGTCGAGCTCCAACGTTCCCTTCATGATGCCGAAGCGGGTTGCCAGCACCGATCCCAACACGCAGATCACCGACTACACCGGTTCCGGCCCCTTCATTTTCCTGAAGGACCAGTGGAAGCCCGGCGAGAAGGCGGTCTACGTCAAGAACACGAAATACAAGCCGCGTGCCGAGCCGCCATCGGGCTTTGCCGGCGGCAAGGCCGCCAAGCTCGATCGCGTTGAGTGGATCACGATTCCCGACCAGCAGACTCAGGTCAACGCGTTGCTGGGCGGAGAGATCGACATGGTCGAGACCGTTCCGCCTGACCTGCTGCCGCTGCTCAAGGATGACAAGAACATCAAGATCACTGTCATCAACCAGGCGGGGCGCCAGTACGCGATGCGCTTCAACGTCCTCAACAAGCCGTTCGACAACGCCAAGGTGCGCCAGGCGGTGCTCTACGGCCTGTCGCAGAAGGAATTCCTCGAGGCCAATGTCGGGGACCCGGCATATTATCGCGAGTGCAAGTCGATCTTCCCCTGCGGCTCGCCGCTCGAATCCACCAAAGGTTGGGACGACAAGCTGTCGGGCAATGTGGCCAAGGCCAAGGAGTTGCTGGCGGCTTCCGGCTATGACGGCACGCCGGCCGTGCTGCTGCACCAGACCGACGTCGCGGGTCACAACAATCTCGCCACGGTGGCCAAGGCACAGCTCGAGCGGATCGGCCTCAAGATCGACCTTCAGCCGATGGACTGGCAGACGCTGGTGACGCGTCGGGCCAAGAAGGACCCGCTGGACAAGGGTGGCTGGAGCGCCTTCTTCACCTCGTGGGGCGCCCCTGACGTGCTTAACCCGGTCTCGACGGCATTCCTCAACGCGTCGTGCGACAAGGGAACCTTCGGTTGGCCGTGCGACGCCGAACTCGAGAAGCTGCGTGACGCCTATGCCGCAGAGTCCGACCCCGTGAAGCAGAAGGCGATCGCCGAGCAGGTCCAGCTGCGCGTGACGGAGTATCCGACGCATGTGCCGCTCGGCCAGTTCACGGCGCCGACAGCGATCCGCGCCAACATCACCGGCATTCTGCATGCGCCGGGACTGGCGCTGTGGGACGTCGAGAAGAAGTGATCTTGTGCAGGATGCGGGCATCTTGCCCGCATCCTCGACAGCCGACGCACGGCAAGGTCGTCAGTCCAGCCTGACGCAGATTCCTTCCAGTCCCGGCTTCGATGCCGGATAGCGCCTGGTGACCTCGGCATCGTGGCCGGGGATCACCATCTCGGTACGGCCTTCCGCGAGCTTCTTGAGCTTGTCGTAGCCCGCGAGCATGTCGGCGACCGAGTAGACGATCGAGAATAGCTTGTCGTTGTTGACGCCCCAGAAGTAATGGCTGGCATCCGAGGCCAGCACCAGCCAGCCGTTGCGGGTCATCACACGGACGGACTGGATGCCCATGGTATGTCCGCCGATCAGATGGACCGACAGACCGGGGGCGATCTCCTCGTCTCCATCGTGGAAAACGACTCGGTTGCCGTAGAGCGCCCGGATCATGCCGACGATGTCCTCGCATTGGTAGGCATGACGGAAGGCGGGCTTGCACATGTGCCGGCCGGTGGCGAACTGCATCTCCTTGTCCTGGAGGTGGAAGCGCGCCCTGGGAAAGCGGTCCCAGTTGCCGATATGGTCGTAGTGCAGATGCGTGACGATGACGTCCTCGACCTCCCGCGCGTCGATGTCGAGGTGTTTCAGCAGGTCGGCCGGGTTGGTCTTGACCTCGCGGCCGCGCTGCGCGCCCGTCTCGGCATTGAATCCGGTATCGATGACGATCGGCTTGCCGCCGATGGCACGGTGGCCGCTCTCGTCGAGGGGGATGGCCACCCACACGAAGTAGTCCATGGGAAAGTCGGCGTCGTGCGGATCCGGCGCGATCTGCACCTCCCACGCCTTGCGCGGCAGGTGCGCGTACTTGACGGCATGTACCTCGTAAATGGGCATCGAACGCATCTTTGTTTCCATCCCTCCATGCTTTGACGAAAGCGTAGCCCGCGGCGCCGTGCCTGCGCTATAGTGCATTCATGGCCAGCGGGAACGTCCTCGGTCGGCGAATTAGCACCCCGGTTTGCTCTGCAAACCGGCGCGTTGCTGTTCGTCCGTCTTCAGGGGAATCGTTCGATGTCTGCCGTCTCTTTTGCCGTCCTGGCGCTCAAGCGTAATCCGTCCACCGTCCGTTACTGTTTCGAAGCCGACGCCGAGCCCGCCGTGCTGCCGCGCGCGCTCGATCTGCTGGCCAAGCGCGGCCTCGTTCCGGTGCGTGTCTTTGCCCAGGCCGATGCCGATCTTCTGTCGGTCGAGATCGAGGTGGAGGGGCTCGCGCCCGACACGGCCGATCATGTCGGGCGCTGCCTGTCGCAGATCGTCGGCGTGCGACAGACCTTCTGATCCAGGCGCCGGCGGACGGGGCTCCACCGGCGCCTGATCGCTGCCGCTGCGCGGGCCGGTCGCTCAGAGGCCCTGGCCGCCGGACACTTCAATGCGCTGCGCCGTCACCCAGCGGTTGTCGTCGGACAGCAGGCTGGCGATCATCGGTCCGATGTCGTCCGGCAGGCCGGCGCGACCGAGCGCGGTCATGCCGGCGAAGAGCTTGTTGATTTCGGGGTTGTCGCGGACGGCGCCGCCGCCGAAGTCAGTCTCGATCGCTCCGGGAGCCACCGTGTTGACCGCGATCCTGCGCGCGCCCAGTTCCTTGGCCATGTAGCGGGTCAGCACCTCGACCGCGCCCTTCACCGCGGCGTAGGCGGCATAGCCAGGATAGGACAGCCTCGTCAGGCCGGACGACAGGTTCACGATGCGTCCGCCGTCGGCAATCAGCGGCAACAGCGTCTGCGTGAGGAAATAGACTCCCTTGAAGTGGACATTGACCAGTCCATCGAACTGCGCCTCGGTCGTCTGGCCGATCGGCGCATAATCGCCGTGACCGGCATTGTTCACGAGATGGTCGAACGTCTCGCGTGACCACGTGTCGTTCAGTGCCTGGCGCAATCGTGTAGCGAATGGCGCGAGAGCGGCGACATCGCCGGTGTCGAGCTGGAGGGCGATCGCCTTGTTGCCCATCGCCTCGATCTCGGCGACGACGGCCTTCGCTTCTTCCATCTTGCTTCGATAGGTGACGATGACGTCGCCGCCGCGGCGTGCGACGCTGAGCGCCGTATTGCGGCCGAGACCGCGGCTGCCGCCGGTGATGAGGGTGATTGTCGTCATGGCGTAACTCCTGTGGCGTGACACCTTTAATCTCGCGCCACGGAGCCGGCGGTAGTTGCCGGAATCTCGACGATCCTTGCCTGATCCTACGAGACGATGTGCATCGCCTCCGTCGAGGGCTAGGCTCGCCCTATGACCTCCCTGCTCGACGCCGTTCGCCGCTACGCGGACGCACACGCCGATCCCCATGGCCTGGCTCCGACCCCGATCGCCGGTCTGGCGGCCGTGCGCGCCACGACGCCGAGCGGCCTCGTCCACGCGATCTCGCGGCCGCTGGTCTGCCTCGTGCTGCAGGGAAGCAAGCACGTGACGATGGGTACGCAGGGATTCGCCTTCTCCGCCGGCGATTCGCTGCTGATCACCGCGGATGTGCCGACGGTGAGCCAGATCACGCGCGCCAGCATCGCGGCACCGTACTACTCGCTGGTCCTGGAGCTCGATCCGGCGGTCATCGCGGATCTCGCGGGTCAGATGAGGGCCGTGCTGGCCGCCGATCACGCGCCGGTCCGCGTCGATCCGACGGAAGCGGAAGTGGCCGATGCGGCGCTGCGGCTGATGCGGCTGGTGGATCGCCCGGCATCGCGGACGGTGCTGCAGGCCCAGCTCATGCGCGAGATGCACTACTGGCTGCTGGCCGGGCGGCACGGCGCGGCGATCCGGCGCCTCGGCTGGCCCGACGGCCAGGTGCAGCGCGTGGCGCGCGCCGTTGCGCTGCTGCGTGCCGAGTTCACGCGCCGGTTGCCGGTCGAGCGGCTTGCGGCGGCGGCCGGGATGAGTCCATCGTCATTCCACCAGCACTTCCGCGCGGTGACCTCGCTGTCGCCGTTGCAGTTCCAGAAGCAGCTGCGTCTGATCGAGGCGAGGCGGCTGATGCTGTCGGATGGCATGGCCGCGAGCAGTGCGGCCTTCGCCGTCGGATATGAAAGCGCGTCGCAGTTCACGCGGGAATATGCGCGGATGTTCGGGCTGCCGCCGGCTCGCGACATAGAGGCGGCAAGGGGCAAGATGCAGGCTGCCTGAAGCCATGACGCGCCGGCGGACGGCGCAGCACTACGCGATGAGCTTCTCGACGATGGCGTCGATGTGGACGCGCGCGCAATCGAGGCAGGGAAAGCCGGCATTGTCCTCGTCGAAGATGACGGCGAGGTCGGTTCCGGCGAGCAGGACCGCCTCGGCGCCGTCGCGCCGCACCAGCTCGGCGGCAATGCCGCGCAGGCCGGCCGTATCGGCATCGTCGCCCTTCTGTGTGTCGACGATGCGCTGGTATGCGCGGCCGACGAAGGCGATCTCGTCCGGCTGCGGCTTCACGATTTCGACGCCGGAGAGTTGGCCCCACAGGCTGCCTTCCATGGTGAAGGTCGTGCCGAACACGGCAACACGCTTCAACTTGCGCGCCTGCAGCTCGCGAGCCGTCGCCTCGACGATGTTGATCAGCGGCAGGCGGATGCGCGGGGTGAGCTCGGCGATGCAGATGTGCGCCGTGACGGCGGGCAGCACCGCCATCTCGGCACCGGCGCGGCCGAGCCGGTCGATGAAGGAGGCGAAGTAGTCGGCCAGCTTGTCGAGCCGGCCTTCGCGCACGAAGCTCTGCGCGAGCTCGACGTCGGCATGAGCCATGACGAGGTCAGGGACCACGCCGCGCGCCTTGCACAGCGCGGCGATGCGTTCGTAGTAGTGGACCGTGGCGCCGACGCCGAGGCCGCCGACGATGCCGACACATGTCATCGTCGCCTCACGTCGCCGGGAAGTTGTGCTTCCACACCTCCGCCAGGGTCGGCACCTGGTCGGCGCGGCGCGCGATGGCGAACAGGCGCGGCGTCTCCGCCTCGAACCAGCCGCGCTTGGGCCGCCAGCGAGTCATCACATCGATATAGATGTCGAGGGCGGAAAACCGATCGCCGAGGAACCACGGACTGCCGGCCTCGCGCTCGACCTGGCGCCACAGCCGCTGGGCATAGGCGTCGGTGGCGGCGCGGAACGGATCGCGCGCCGCGTTGACCGACACGAAGCGCGACGGGTCGTCGGCGTAGGTGAAGGTCGGATAGATGTTGGCCACGATGAATACCAGCCAGCGCAGGAACCTGGCGCGCTCCGGCGATCCGGGCGCCGGCACCAGCGAGTCCTTGCCGGTGATGTCGGCCAGCAGCAGCGTGATGGCGGCGCTCTCGCTCATGACGCTGCCATCGGGCATGACCAGCGTCGGCACCTGTGCAAGCGGATTGACCTTCTCAAGTCTGGCGCGCGCGTCGGGTGACTTGAAGAGGTCGTCGACGGATTCGAAGGTGAAGGGCAGTCCGTACCAGACGAGCTGGGCCTCCACGATGGTCGAGCCCCAGCCGGCGCGGCCCCAGAGCTTGTAGCTCATCATCGCCCTCTTACGGCTTCTGCAGCGGCTGGATCAGGCTCGACGTGTCCCAGCGGCCGCCGCCGCGCTCCTGCACGCGGGCATAGAACTGGTCGACCAGCGCGACCAGCGGCATCTGCGCCTTGGCGCGCTTGCCTTCGGCCAGGGCGATGCCGAGATCCTTGCGCATCCAGTCGACGGCGAAGCCGTAGTCGAACTTGCCGTTGATCATGTTCTGCCAACGATTCTCCATCTGCCAGCTCTGTGCCGCGCCCTTGGAAATCGCGTTCAGCGCCTTCTCCATGTCGAGGCCGCAGCGTTGACCGAGGTTCAGCGCTTCGGCGAGGCCCTGCACGATGCCGGCGATGCACATCTGGTTCATCATCTTGGTGATCTGGCCGGCGCCAGGGGGGCCGATCAGGGTCACCGCCTTGGCATAAGCATCAGCCACGGGCTTGGCCCGGTCGAACGGCGCCTGCTCGCCGCCGCACATGACGGTGAGCTGTCCGTTCTCCGCTCCGGCCTGGCCACCCGAGACCGGTGCGTCGATGAAATCGATGCCGCGCTTCTTGCCCTCGGCATGCAGCTCGCGCGCGATGTCGGCAGAGGCGGTCGTATTGTCGAAGAAGATGGTGTCCCTGCCCATGCCGGCGAAGGCGCCATTGTCGCCGAGCACCACCGAGCGCAGGTCGTCGTCGTTGCCGACGCAGGCGAACACGATCTCGCGGTCGTGCGCAGCTTCCTTAGGGGTCTTCGCCGCGGCCCCCTTGTGTTTCTGCGTCCAGGCCTCGGCCTTGGCGGAGGTCCGATTGTAGACCACGACGTCGTGGCCCTTGGCGGCGAGATGGCCCGCCATCGGGAAACCCATTACGCCCAGTCCCAGAAACGCCACCTTGGCCATCGTTCTCTCCCGCGGAATTCCAGAGGCGGGATCATAGTGCCAATTGTGGCCGACGCCAGCGGCGGCGTTCACGCCGTTACCGGTATTCACGCGAAGAAGCGCAGGCCTGGGACGATCGAGGAGAGCCACCGGCGCAGGCCGGATACGCGTGCGAAGTAGGCCCGCGCGCCATAGGTCTCGCCCGTCGCATTGGCGTTCACGCCGGCGATCGTCCAGCCGGCGGCGGTCTGGATCCAGAGCGAGCCGCCGCTGTCGCCCGAACCCAGGATGCCGTCGAGCCGGCCGGCGCCCTCGCTGTCGCGCCGGAAGGTGACGGAGAGCCAGTTGCCGCGATCCTCGTCCTTCGGCGGCGGCAGCGCCATCGCCATCACCTCGTCGATCGTGTTGGTCGCTGCCGCCTTGACCCCGGAGTCGCCGTCATAAACCGGCTTTTGGCCGACAGATCCGATGCCGCGCGCGCCATAGCCGACCATCACGGCGCGCATGCCGAGCTCGCGGTCGCCGCCGTAGAGCAGCGGAGGCTGGCCGCCGCCGTGCATCGGCCCCTTGATGCGGACCATCGCCACGTCGTAACCGGTGCTCACGTCGTTGTCGCCGTTGAACAGCGGATGGCGCACCAGATGCGTGCCCTCGCACACGGTGCCGTCGGGCCCACGGAAGACGAAGTCGAGGACCGAGTCGTCGCGCTCGAATACATGGGCGGCGCTCAGCACCCAGGCATTGCCGCCGAAATTGCCCAGCCACGTCCCGGACGCGACGCCCCAGTCCTCGCCTCCGTCGGTCGAGAGCGGGATGACGCCTGCGAACTGCGGCTGCTTGGCGAGCGCCTCGTGGGCGCGAAAGCCCGCGGCCTCGCGGCCGGGCCGCCCGCCTTCGGCGCGCCAGGTGCCGTCGAGGATGATGACGGCATTCGCCGGTCGGGTGATGGCCGCGGAGCCGGCGGCGAGCATCCCGGCGATCGTCCGGCGGCGATTGACGGTCACGGACATTCGTTCGTTCCGATGGGAGCTAGGGTGTCAAGCGCAGGCCGGGCAGGACACTGAGGATCCACGGACGTAGGCCGGCAAGGCGCGCGAAGTAGGAATGCTCACCGTATCTGTCGCCGGTACCCGTCACGTTGACGCCGACCAGAAACCAGCGGCCGTCGAGGTGCGCCCACGCTGAACCGCCGCTGTCGCCGCCGCCCAGGATGCCGTCGAGGCGCGAGCCGCCTTCGGATTCGCGGCGCAGCGTGACGCGTATCCAGTTGCCGGAATCCTCGCCCGCGACGTCACCCGTCGAGGGGGCGGCGACGTCGTCGACAGTGTTCTCCGCGGCCGTCTTGTTGCTGGCAGGCGTGTCGTAGATGGGTTGCTCCCCGGTCGACCCCAGACCGCGACTGCCGAAGCCGACGATCACGATGCGCAGGCCGACCTTGACGGGACCGGCGAAGAGCAGCGGCGGCGGGCCGGCATCGGTCACCGGGCTGTCGAGCCGGATGATGGCCACGTCGTAGCCGCTGCGCAGGTTGCCGTCGCCGTTGTAGCGAGGGTGCGTTAGGACCTGCACGCCCTCGTGCACGGTGCCGCGCTGGGTGCGGTAGAGATAGTTGTCGGCGGTCTCGCCACGCTTGAAGACGTGTCCTGCCGTCAGCACGTAGCCGACACCGCCGAAATTGCCGAGCCAGGTGCCCGACGCATCGTCCCATTCCTCCCCATCGTCTTCGGAGAAGGCGATCAGGGCGTCGAACTGGGGCTGGTTGGCGAGCGCGATATGGGCGCGGAAGCCGTCCTTTTCCCGGCCGGGCCGTCCGCCCTCTGCCCGCCAGGTGCTGTCGAGGATGACGATGGCGTCGGAAGGGCGGGCCAGGCCGCCGACCGCGCCGGCAGCCATGGCGCCAACAAGGCGCCTTCGGCGGATACGCATCATGAGCGTGTCAACAATAGGATCACGGCGCCGATTCCCGCAAGCAGCGGCGGCAGGGCGAGCGGCCAGGCCCGGCGATAGAGGGCGGATTCCGATGTGGCGAGGCCGAGGATGGCGGCACCCATCGAGATGCGGATCGGGGAGAGCATGGTGAGGTTGGTGCAAACGCTGTTCTGCACGGTGGCGATCCAGGCCGGATCGACTTCGACGGCGCGAGCGAGCGCGGTGACCATCGGCATCAGCATGGCGTTGGCTGCGGCTCCGCCGCCGGTCAGAAAACCGCCGACGCCGGCGAACAGGGGTGTGGCCAGCACGGCACCGCGGCCGGCCACCGCGCGCATCGCATCGGCGATCGATTCGGCCATGCCCGAGCCGACATAGAATTCCGCCATCACGACGAACAGCAGGGTGACCAGGCAGGCACGCCAGGCGCCACGGCCGGTCTCGCCGAGCAGGCGTGGCAGCCGGGCGCCGGCGCGCCACGCCACGACCAGGCCAATGGCGACCAGCCAGAAGGCCGGCGCGTAGAACGGCGCGAAGGCCGGCTGGTTGTCGAATGGCCGCAACGCCCAAAGCGGCCTCAGAAAATCGCGTACTGGCGGTACCAGCCGGGTCGCGCAGAGCACCAGGGTGAGGGCGACGTAGGGTGCGTTGGCCGACAGCGCCGCCAGGGCGCGCGTCCGGTCGGGGCGTTCGTCGCGCCAGAATCGCACGGCCAGCAGGAGCGCGGTCGAGGCGGCGCCGGCGATCTCGACGTCGCTGTAGGCGTTGAACAGCCACAGCAAGGCCAGCAGCAAGGCCATCCAGGCGGCATCGTCCAGCTTCTGTGCCGCCGGCACGGCCACGCCGGCCCCGCGCGCCAGCCGCCAGTAGAAGACGAGATAGAGGGCGTGGATGGGGACCTGCAGCAGCGCGGAACCCAGCCCGAGCTGGCCGGGTGTAAGGCCGGCCAGGGTTGCCCCCACGGTGGTGCCGATGGCCAGCGCGCCCCAGGGCACCAGCGACTGGCTGTAGAGGCCGAGCAGGAGGGCCGGCAGACCGCCAATGCCGGCGCGGCCCAGGGCGGCGAGGGCGATGATGTAGCCGACGCCGAAGCCGGTGACGGCCTCCGCGAAAGGCGCCATCAGGAAGCAGATCGACCACAGACGCCGCGGATCGGCCGGCCGGCCGTCGCCGCCCTTGGCCCCGTCATGCGCCTGCAGGCAGCGATGGAAGAACATGCCGCCGGCGATGATGGCGATGACATGCCATGACAGCCAGGCGCCGGCGGCAGTCTCGCGCAGGAACAGCGGCCCCAGCACGGCCGGGCCGCGGCTTTCCAGGACGATAACGAAGGAGGCCAGCAGTGTCGCCGCCAGGCCAGCAAGTCCGGCCACCAGGGAGCCGACGCGGCCGGAGGCGAGCAGGCCCATGACCAGCAGGAGGGGCAGGAGGGCGAGCAGGGTCGTCACGGGCTGCAGACCCTATCCTGCGCGCCCAGGCTGCGCCTCAGAGTTTTCTTGCGTGTGCGCCGAATCCTGCCTTGGGCATGGCCGGTGCCGGAACGATGGCCGCTTGCGCGGCCGGAGCCTTTCGCCTAGAACCCGCGCCGTGCCCCGATAGCTCAGCTGGTAGAGCACGTCATTCGTAATGATGGGGTCGGCGGTTCGATTCCGTCTCGGGGCACCATTTCATTTCCAAGCGATTGAAATCGCTACTCCTTTTTCGATGCGGCGCCACCGGTGCCATGTCGCTCCGAGGCGTGCTGCCGCGAGACGGATGAGAAGCCTCGGCGACTTGAACGCTTTGTACTGAATTCGGCCCGTCCAGCCGTGAGTTTTCGTCGGCTCTGTCGAGACCGGGCACTCGCGGCGGGCGGCGGCCGCTCGGCATTTCAGCTTCCGGCCGAAGCCCATCGTCACGAAAGTGGCTTGCCTTCCCATGGTGCCGGCAGTGCGCTGAGCGCCAATGGCGGCATGCCAGGATCTGCAATCCACGACATATCGATCTCGAAAATCTTCGCTGCATCGTCGAAGGTTTCATGAATGTCCGTGCGAAGCGGAGCATCGAAGGGGTGGACGATTTGCTTGGCGGTGCCGTCTACATCGAGTCGTATCTCGCCGACGTCAAAACGCTCCTGCCCGCGCCGCCCGGCATGCGTGATCGAACGCAATATCGCCTGATAACGCAGTCGGCCGGCCGTGCGCTGGGATGGCAGATCAATCGACAGGCCGGCGACGTAGTGGACGTCGAGCCGTTGTGGTCCCCATGACTGCGGCCCAGTCGAGATCGTCAGATGCGGAGGCGCCTGGAGGAGCAGGAATGTGGTCCCGGCGACGCTTGATCTGCGTGGGTTGAAGGGGCTTGCTGAGTCATGGCTTGCGATGGAATCGCCGAGTTCCCGCCATGCCTGATTGCGCTCCAGAAACTGTTTGCCTGCATAAAATGGCCCTGTCTGCTCGGCATTGTCCATGACAATGACGCCGCCAGGACGCAGCAGCCGTGCCGCCATCTGGAGATCGAAGAGAGCGAACTCGAAATCATGGTTGCCGTCAATCAGGACGACGTCGAACTGGACTCCACGGGCCGAGGCGTCGGAGAGGAACGCCATGGAGTTGAGGGCGTGAAACGTCGTTACTGCCCTCAACTCCTCTGGCCATTGTGCGATGATCGGCGGGCAGGTCGCGGCACCGTACGGATCCGTCGTTTCGAAGCGTCCAGCAATGCCGTTCTCTATGATCGCGCGGGCAATGACCTCAGACGTGCCAGCGAATAGCGTTCCGATCTCCGCGACGACCCGCGGTCGGGATTGCTTGATGATCCAGTACAGCACCGCACGCGACTCGCCCGACATCCGGGATGTTGCAGGCCATGACTGGAAACGTTCAAGAAGGGTAGAAAACTCCGCGCCATTGCGAAAGGCGGCGACGTCGTCTCTGCTGAGCACTGTTGGCATGCGCCGATCATGCCGCGCGGCTGTCCCAGAGGCAACGTGGAGTGCATGGGCGGAGGCGCCACCGTGCCCGGAGATCGAGGCGGGTCAACGGGTATGTTCATCTCCGGCTGGTCTTGATGCGAAATCTTGCTGATGGCGAAATTGTCCATTGCCCTTGCCGGCATAGCGCATGCACCTTCACAGTTTGTGAGGGCGTCCCATGGCGTTGCGTTGGAAGATTGATCGCGAGCTCGTCACGGTGTTGGCGGAAGGGAAGATCGGCCGGGCTGAGGTCGAGAAGCTCCTGGATGAGATCCTCACGGACGATGTGGTGCCGCTGGCCAAGCTCGTGGATTGTGGCGCCGCGTCTGACGGGATGGCGCTGGAGGACTGGCTGGCGGTCGCTCTCAGGATGAAGGATCGCCAGGCCGTCCATGCCGGCCCTCTGGCGATGGTGCAGCCGAAGGACAGCGAATCGGTCCGGCGCCTGCTGGGAATCCTGGCGACCTTTCCCCGGCCGATGAAGATCTTCCGGAGCAGACAGGCGGCCCTGCGCTGGATCGGGACGTTCCGCAGCGATGGGGCGCGCGCGGCGAGGATCGCGGACGACAAGCATGGTTCGGCGCCGTGGCGCTCGGCCGAGGGCGATGTCGTGCGGCCCGCGCCTAAATCCTGTGGGAGCGACGCGGCGGACGCGCCGCGTGCCTGTGGGCATCGATGACGCGCCGTGCCTCGGCGAGCAGGCTCCGGCGCTCGCGATCGTCGGTGGTTTCCTGCAAGGCATTGCGCAGGTCGAGCAGCAGCTGAGCATAGTCGTTGTGCCAGTCCCGCGGCGCGGTCGCATCATCGGCGGTAAGGCGAGGGACGGCGGCCGTCGCCGCGGGAATCGCCACCCAGCGGCCGTCGCGGAAGTCGAGGTCGAATGCCTGATCGAGGTCGGGGCTGACGACGCGCCCGTGCTCGAGGCCGGCGGCGTCGAGAGCATCCGCGAGGCCGGTGCGGGCATCGGGCTCGCCATGGACCAGGAGCGCCGTGCCCAGGCGGTCGAAGGTGGGCCGCGCCCAGTCGACCAGTTCGTCGCGATCGGCATGGCCGGAATAGGCATCGATGACGCGGATGCGGGCCTTGACGTTGATCTCCTCGCCGTGGATGCGCACGCTGGGCAGGCCGGAGCGGATCAGCGCGCCAAGCGTGCCGGGTGCCTGGTAGCCCACGAACAGCACCGTCGAATCGGGGCGCCACAAGTGATCCTTGAGATGGTACTTCACCCGCCCGGCATCGCACATGCCGGAGCCTGCCAGGATGATGGCGCCGCCGTGGATGCGGCCGATCGCCTTGCTCTGCTCCACGGTTTCGACCAGCCGGAAATCGCCGGTCAGGAAGGACGGGCCACCGCCCGGACCTTCAAGCGCGTGGGCGTGGCGACGGAAGACTTCGGTCGCGCGCCCAGCCAAGGGCGAATCGAGGTAGACGAGCGCAGGGGGCAGATCGCCGTCGTGCTTCAGGCGGGCGATGTCGTCCAGGATCTCCTGTGTCCGTTCGACGGCGAACACCGGCACGATGATGTTGCCGCCGGCACGGAGGCCTTCCGATAGCAGGCGGCCGAGCAAGGCACGGCGGTCGCCGTCGTTCAGCCTGGCCCGCGAGCGGTTGCCGTACGTCGATTCGAGCAGGAGCACGTCGCAGGGCGTCGGCAGCGTCGGATCGGGTTGCAGCGCCTTCTCGCGCGGGCCGACGTCGCCGGAGAAGATGAGCCGCACCGGCTGCGGGCGGGCGTCGACCTCGATCTCGACGAAGGCGCTGCCGAGGATGTGACCGGCATTGTGCAGCCGTGCCCGCACGCCGGCGATGGGCTCGAACCACGATTCGTAGCGGGTGGCGGCGAGCAGGGCGAGGGACGCCTCGGCGTCGACGCGCGTATAGATCGGAGCGACAAGCGGCTCGGCGCGGCGGCGGTTGCGCTTGTTCAGCCGGTCGACGTCGTTTTCCTGGATCGCACCGGCATCCGGCAGGAGCCAATGCAGCAGATCGCGCGTCGGCTCCGTCGTCCAGGCCTTGCCGCGAAACCCGGCCAGCGCGAGCTTCGGAAAGAGTCCGGTGTGGTCGATGTGGGCATGCGTGAGCACCACGGCATCGATGCGGGAGGCTGCGAACGGGAACTGCCGGTAGTTGAGGACCCGCAACGACTTGGGGCCCTGGAACATGCCGCAATCGACCAGCAGCTCGCCGTGCGGCGTGACCAGCCGTTGGCATGAGCCCGTGACCGTACCCGCTGCGCCGTGGACGTGCAGTGCGACGCTCATGTCGCGGGCTGCGGTGAATCGATATGCATGACAGACGTTAAAGGTCGGCAACCGGCCGATCGTCAAGTCGGCCGATCGTCAGGTCGAACGGCAGATGGCGTCAGGTCATGCCGCGATCGGCCGCTCGTTGGCAGCGTCGATCATCGTGGTCGACAGTACGATGTAGGCGGTGGCCCAGGCATCCTTCACGTCCGGAGTGAAGTCGGCGCCCAGCCCCTGCTCGAGTGTCCACAGCAGGGCGGACCCGACCGGAGCATAGTGCTGGGCGGTGACACCGTAGCCGGCATGGCGGCGGCCAAGCGCCCGCACGGCCGGCATCAGCGTATCGAGGGTCGACAGTCCCGCGACGGCCGCGCCCAGCATGGCCATCAGCTTCTTCTTCTGCTCCGAGAGGTCCTCGGGAAACATGCCGCGAACCTGAGGCGCGATTTCGAACAGGCGGCCATAGAAGAGATCGGCCGCGGTGGCGGCGATCGGGGTGACCTTCGAGAAGCTCGTCTGCACGAGCTTGATCTGATTTGGCGTCATGGCTGATCCTCGCGGGCAACGTCTCGTTGGCGCGGGTGTAACGCCGTTCCGTCTCGTCTCGATGTCGCGCGCGGCCGCAATGCGTATCGTGCGTGTCGCGAAGGGGGAGTCAGGCGGCAGCGGGCCGGTCTGGCAGGGGCGCCCACTTCTCGGGATGCAGTTCGCGGTACTCGATCCACGGTCCGGTTTCCGCGAAGCCGCTGTCGAGCACGCCGACATCGCTCACCCAATAGCCGAAGGAGCGACGGTTGGCATCGAAGCGCCAGACGCCGACCACGATCTCGCGGGCGACATGACCTCTCAGTCTCGGACAGTAGAGCAGCACCGGCCGGTCGTCCCTCGGTGCGGTGTCGATAGGCTGCCAGGCGATCGTTGCGGCGCGCAGCCGTTCGATCTCCTCCGCTGCCCGCCAGCGAATGTCGCCCTCCGGCCCATTCGCCGGCGACGGTGCGTCGGCGGAGAGGCAGAGCGCGCGGAGTTCGTCCAGGATGTCAGTCTTGCGTTCGGTCATCGTCTCCCGTCCTGCTCGGAATCCGGCTTGTAGCATCCAGCAGCGTATCACGCGCCTCGTATACCTTGCGCGCGAGCCAGGGCGAGCCGCCGCGGTCGGGATGGACGAGGCGCATCAGCCGCCGGTGGGCGGCCCGGATGTCTGCTTCGTCGCAACCGGGTTCGAGACCCAACACCTCGAGTGCTTCACCGCGAGACAGCGGCGGATCGCCCGCAGAGTGACGGCGGTCGTGCAGAGCCATTACGGAGGCACGGCTGACATAGGCCTCGAGGATCGCCGCCGCGCGGCGCACAGTGTCCGGATCGTCCGGCGGATCCTCCCAGATCTCCATGTCGAAGGGTCGTGGCTTCGGTCGCAGACGCTCGAACAGTCCGCGCAACGGCGTGAACAGGGTGCGCCATTTGAGGACGGTGGGAACGATCAGCATGCCTGCACCGATCAGCATCGCGAGAGACCATTGCTGCTTGGCTATGGCGATGACGAGCAACGGGATGCAGGCCAGCAGGAGGAGGAGGAACATCCAGCGCGCGGTACGCACCATGGTGCGCGGGTCGCTGTGCATGAACCAGTCGAGGAACTTCGCGACGGTTGCCAGCACCGAGAGGCCGAGCACGACGGCGCTGATCACGACCATGTAGTCCATCGAGACGCTCCCTTCGACTCGCCGCCGCGATGCGAGACTACTCCGACAGGTGCCGTATGCCAGCCCCAACTGAACGGGTGTGAGGTCTGCGGACGCACAGCCATCTTCAAGTTTCAATCCGGCGGCTCTCTGTCTAGTATCTCCGCGTCCGAAAACAAGGGAGTGCTGGCATGGCGAAGCGTGGCAAACAGACGACCACCGACACGCCCCAACGCGGAGCGCCTGGCGCTCGAATCGCATCGGATGACGGCAAGCTGCCGGCGCGGACATCTGCCGCGGACTATGCGCGTCGTCGCGCCGAGGTCGACGCCGACGACCACGAGGATTTCCAGACCTATCTTGCGGACAAGAAGGAAGCCGAAGCGCGCAACGCGAAACAGGTCGCTGTTGTTGCGCCGGCCAAGAAGAAAGGTGTCAGTCGTCGCACCATGTTCAATGCGGCGGTCGGGACGGCCGTGGTCGCCGAGGCGGCGGTGCTGGGTTACAACGCGATCAAGGGCAGCGGCGGCTCGGTCTCGGATCATGGGGTGCGCCACGCCGGCGCCAACTACACCGAGGCACAGCGTCACAACATCACGCGCGAGGTCATCGACACGCAGGCGGACTTCCGCGGGCAGAGCCTGGGCAACTGGGTCGCCTTGCTGCCGACCAAGATGGGCGGCGGCACCTATGCCATCGACCTCAACTCGAACCGCGTTATGGGCTCGATCTGGTACTGGAACTATGGCGACTACAATCCGATCAGCCATCATCTCTGCGCCTTTCCCAGTGCCGATCCGATGCACGGCTTCGAGTTCGTCAACAGCACGCAGGGCGGCCAGAACTCGCTGATCTATGGCATCCCGACCGCCGTTTCGGCCGAGACGGTGCCGCCGGGCACCAACATCTATCGCGTGCGCTTTGACGGCACGCAGATGCAGCTGATCGAGAACGTGTCGGAAAGCACCGGGCTGGGGCTTGGCGTGCATGTCACGGTCAATCCGAAGGATGCGCAATCCTACTTCGTCACCGACGGACAGAAAGATATCGCCGCCTGCTTCGATCGCACGACCTCGAAGGTGAAGGCAGCGCTTCGGTTCGACTGGACGCCGAACGTGCCTGAGCTGCGCGAGGCCTGGATCAAGGGCGGCACGCTCACCATCAAGAAGATCTATCCCGATGCCGGAACCGGCCTCTACGACTACAGAGGAACCAAGGGCAACAAGATCGACTGGGAGATGGTCCCGATGGGCGAGCTCTTCGTCTAGGAAGGCTCGCTTCCCGGCGACGCGCCGCTCACCCTGACCGGCGCCGACGGCACGATCTGGCATCCGGAAGGCCGCTGGGCCGCGACGGTTGTGCGGCTGTGCGGCGGCATCGCCATTCTGGATCCGGAGAAGGACTTCGATCCGGTCGCCTTCCTGCAGTTCAACAAGGACTCGCAGGACCAGTACCCGGTCGAGCAGCTCGACAAGGACACCTGGCGTGTGGTGTTCGACAAGATCCATTCACCCGGCCACGAGATCGGCTTCTCGCCCGACGGCCGCTTCCTCGTGATGATGAACAATCTGCGGGAGAACAACTGCTCGGTCTTCGGCTGCACGGATCCCGACCCGCGCAACTGGCGCAAGGTGGCGCATGTCGAGGATCCGCTGTGGCGCGGCAAGTACCCCAATCCGTTCCACATGGTGTTCTCGCTCGACAGCTCCAAGCTCTACCTGTCGATCCTCCATCCATCGCCGGCCTTCAGCGGCATCATGGTCGTCGACACCAAGACCTGGACGATCATCAAGGAGATCCAGGGCATCGGGCCCGACCTGCAGACGCCGGCGATCACCTATGACGGCAAGTTCGTACTGACTCCGTTCAGTGGCTTCCAGCGGCAGTCGAGCGGCATCGCCGTGATCGACACATCGACCGATACGCTGATCGGCATCCTGCCGAGCAATGGCGGCCATCATGACTGCGTCATCATCCCGACCAAGCTGGAGCATATGAAGCACACGCGATCCTGCACGCTTTGATGCGCCGGCTGCTCTTCAGCCTCGCCCTCCAGAATCTCGGACGCCGCAAGGCACGCAGCTTCCTGCTGATCGCCGCGGTCGCGCTCGGTACCGGCGTAGTGTTCACCGGCCTGGTGCTGATGCGCAGCATCGACCGCAGCATGGAGGTGGGCTTCACGCGGCTGGGCGCCGACCTGATGGTCGTGCCCGACGGGGCGTTGACCAACATCACGGCGGCGCTGCTGGTCGTCGAGCCGACCGATCTCGTGCTCGACGCTGACCTGATCGCCAAGGCAGGCATCACGAGCCTCGCTCGCGTCGCGGGCCAGAAGGTGGTGCGGGTCGAGCATTCCGGCATCGGCAGCCATCACGAGTCTGCGGACCTCATCGGCTTCGAGCCCGAGCGTGATTTCACCGTGCAGCCATGGCTCAGCGAGAAGCTCAACCGGCCGCTGCAGCCAGGCGACGTCATCCTGGGTGCCGCGCGCGATGGCGCGCTGGGGTCGCAGCTCCTGATCTTCGGCAAGCCTCATGTCGTCTACGGGCGATTAGGGCGCACCGGAGTAGGCACGCACGAGCGGGGCGTCTTCATGTCCTTCGCCACGCTGGAGGCATTGGCGCCGGCGATCGCTGGCCGGGATGCGCGGCCGGCCGTGCTGGCCCCAGGCAAGGTCACGGGCTTCCTGGCCGAGCTGGCGCCTGGCGCCACGGCTCTTCAGGCTCGGTTCGCGCTCCTGTCGACCGTGCCAGGCATCAAGGTCGTGGCGGGTGACACGACCCTGTCAGGGATCCGCCAGGGGCTGGCCGCATTGCTCGACGGCATCCTTGCCTTGATGGCGCTGATGTTCGCCAGCACGGGGCTGATGGTGAGTGTCCTGTTCTCGGCAATCGTCACCGAGCGGCGAGGCGAACTTGGGCTGCTCAAGGCGATCGGCGCGCGCCGCGGGCAAGTGCTCGGCATGATGCTGATGGAGGCGATGTTGGCGACAGGGATCGGCGGCGTCCTCGGGATCGTGCTCGGCGCGTTGGCTCTCCGTCTGTTCGAGCGCTCGCTGGTCTA